>ENA-OYWR01001198-OYWR01001198.1-human-gut-metagenome-genome-assembly--contig:-NODE-1198-length-9135-cov-6.491960_pt1 | contig 9135 bp, 4 predicted proteins | sample MGYA00244816_ERZ653408 | MGnify/ENA primary metagenome ERZ653408 (study PRJEB26926, sample SAMN06165138) | human gut metagenome | biome: ENVO:00009003; feature: ENVO:2100002; material: ENVO:00002003... | reverse complement strand
GGAGATGTGTATAAGAGACAGATCTACATATTCCGTCAGGAAATCAAATTTACGATATAGCCATTTTTTCTGTTTCTCTTCATCGAAGTTATTCAACGCAAAGGTGGTCTTTTCATAACGTTCGCGTTGCCAGAAGTCTTTCTCGTAGGGAGAGTAGTTGTCACGGCTTTCAATCATGCGGCGGACAAATTCTACGGCGGGATTATCTTTCTTCCGGTAGTGCTCACGTTTGGGTTTGACTACCACTTCACCAAGCGCGTATTCGGTAGGCGCAAGTGCTACTTTATAGGATGCATTACGGGCAGGGCGAATGGTGCGGACATAGTCATTATATCCGATTACAGAGATTACAAGCACTGCTTCGGAGCGGTGGGTTTTGAAGTAAAAGCGTCCGTCGCTTCCGGTAGTAGTTCCTTCGGTCGTGTCTTTTAAGCGTACAGATGCATAAGGCAAAGGTTCTTTGGTCAGAGAATCAGTCACCACCCCTTGTACCACATACTGCGCACTGAGCGGAATACTGATAGCCAATAAAAGAAAGAGCGTCAATGTGCCTTTTTTCATTAATCTCATACCTTAAATCCTATTGAATTGAGCGGGGCAAAGGTAGGAGTGATTTCAAGACAAAAAAAGGTCTATTTGACGGAAGAAATGTTCTTATTTGACACAATTAGGGGAAAGTAATACGGAATCGGGTCAGTCCGTCGGCATAGGTTCGCAAAGAGAATGTGCACCCATGACGCATCAGTACTTCGCGAATAAAGATGAGTCCGATTCCCTGACCGTTCGGTTTGGTAGAGAAGAAAGGACTGAACAGTTTAGCTTCTGTTTCTTTGCTGATTCCCTGACCGTTATCTATCACTTCAACAGTGGCCGGAGCGAGGGTGCGGACTATTATTTCCCCATCGGCTTCAATGCTTTCCGCTGCATTTTTGATGATATTTACGAGTACTTGCTCAAACAAAGCGGCATCCAGCATCACATCTTTCAGACTTTCGTCTATTTCCATGCGGAGTGTAATGCGACGGTCATTACACATTCCTTCCATAAACCGCTTGCAGGTGAAAACCAAATCATTCAGATTGACAGAAGAGAGTGTCGGTTCGGGGATTTTCACCACATCGGCAAAACGGGTGATGAAACGACTCATCGAGAAACAACGGTCGGTACATACACGCATCACGTCGCAGATGTCTTCCATTCCTTCTTCGCTGGAAAGGGCTTGTTCTACCGTATCCAGTGTGGAAGTAATGCCGGCAGTCGTGTTGTTCACTTCGTGGGCAATCATGCGAATCACTTTCTCGTATGCTTTCTTTTCCGCTTTCATCACTTCGTCGGTGAGAGTTTCTACCAAGTAGAAAGGATGCTGAAATCCACGATCAATGAAAGAAGAATGAGTACACCGGTAGATATTCGAGTCGTTCAGACGGACGGTTACCTTCTCTCCTTTCGGGAGGTTAGCCAATTCCACCGCTAACGGAGAATCGATCTCTTTCATCTTCTTGCCTTGTACGTCTTCCAAACGAACACCCAGCATTTTCAAAGCCATCGGATTCAATTCCGAAAGGTCTTCATCAAGGGAAGTTATAATCACTCCCATCGGAGAAGCTTTAATCAGCAAATCAAGAAAATTATTCTGTTCACGCAGGCGGAGACGTTCATTCTTGAGCTGTTCCATCATGCGGTTGAAGATATTCACCACACGATCGGCCTCATATTGACCTACAGGGCTAAGACGGCTACTGAAATCCTGCTCACGCAACAGTTCCATACCGCTTCCGATTGTATTCAACGGCTTCACGATCTTACGATAGAAAAAGGTCATATAAATGAGGATGAAAAGTATCAGCCCCTCCCCTATGTAGAAAAAGATTGTATTCAGTTGACTGGAAAGGAACAGCAATACACTACCTAATGCCAGCAGCAGAAAGACTAGTATGTAAAAGAATCCTTTTATACGCACGTTATCTGTGGTTAACGGTTAATCTTAATATTATTAGGCACGTACCTAAATCTATCACATTGTTATATTATATTTTTCGAGACGGCGGTAGAGTGCTGCACGGCTGATACCCAATGCCGTAGCTACCTGACTCAAATTTCCTTTGTAACGGTCCAACGCCTGGAGAATGGTCTGGCGTTCTATTTCATCCAAAGTCATACCAGCCAGAGCTGCGCCTTCGGTCACTCTTGCGTCATCGTGGCGAATATACTGCGCATCAAAGTCGGAAGCATCAAGCAGCGGTTTACCACTTACCAGAATGGTACGTTCCACCAAGTTCTTCAATTCACGAATATTCCCCGGATAGGGCAAACGGCTCAAGAATTGCAGGGCATCGGCAGAGAACTCCGTACTAGGCAATCCGTTGGTTACCGCCTGACGGTCGGCAAAATGACGTGCCAGCAAGGGAATATCTTCACGACGTTCGCGCAAGGCCGGCAGTTTCACTGTTATCAGATTGATACGATAGAAGAGGTCTTCACGAAAAGTACGTTCGCCCACCATTTTGCGTAAATCGGCATTGGTGGCTGATACTACCCGGATATCCGTCTTGCGCGGACGGCTGTCGCCGAGCACTTCAAATGTCTGATCCTGCAATACACGCAGTAACTTCACCTGGCACGAAGGATCGAGATCACCTATTTCATCCAGGAAAATCGTCCCTTTGTTTGCCATTTCGAAACGTCCGATACGGTCTGCGGAAGCATCGGTAAAAGCTCCTTTCTTGTGCCCGAACATTTCACTTTCGAACAGGCTTTGAGAGATACCTCCAAGATTCACTTTCACAAAGGGATGTTTGGCACGCTGACTGTTGATATGAATGGCCTCGGCTATCAATTCCTTACCTGTTCCGCTTTCCCCTGTAATGAGGACAGAGGCATTGGTCTTTGCTATGCGGGCAATCGTATTCAACACATCCATCAATCCCTGGCTACGCCCGATGATGTGGCTGCGGTCGAAAGAATCGCTCTGTTCCTGCGTTGGTTCCTGTGGAGTGCCCGAAAGTTGGAGTGCCGTTTCAATGCGTTGCAACAAGGCGGCATTATTCCAGGGCTTCGTTATGAAATCAAAAGCTCCTGCCTGCATTCCTTGCACGGCAAGTTGGATACTTCCCCAAGCGGTCATCAATATCACCGGTGTTTCGGGACGGAATATTTTTACTTGTTTGAGTAGGGTCAAACCCTCCTCACCCGTTGTAGAAAGAGTGAAGTTCATATCCATCAGGATTAAATCCGGAGCTACGGAACGTACTACTTCCATAGCTTCCCGTGGACCGGGAACGGTCTGTGCTTCATATCCTGCCCGCTTCAACATGAAGCTAAGCGAAGAACGCACTGCGCTGTCGTCATCAATTATCAGAATCATAGTTATATTTGAGTTTTACCCAGTCAATTAACAACTTTTTCTCACACTCCAAAGGTACTAATAAATAGTTTGCTACCAAATGATTGATATATAAATCACGGAATGCACGCCTCAATAATACAAGTTACGTAATAAAGCTGTTTTCTTATTATTGTATTTAAGATTTTTCACTGCACTAAATAAAGATTTTCAGTACAGTAATTTATAATTGTTTATGCAGTCGAGTAATTATCCAGTTACAATGGGACAAAAGTCACCTTATAGAGTGATAAATATCATCTTATAAGATGACTATTGTCACTCTATAAAATGACCACCTGTCTCCGAAAGGATTAAAACTCTTAAGATACGAAATTAATTCGTAAAAAGCAAGAACGGAATAGAAAATAATACTATTTACTGCAAGTTCCTCCATAAGATTCAAAAGCTTTTTCCTACCCTTTCTATTGCCGGATGATTTCATCAAAATCAGCTTCAAGTTCGGTATTGGTACGAAAATCCCATAACGTCAGACTGCGAATCTGATAATAGTAATACCAATAATAATAGAGTTCGGAAATATGTTTCTGTCTTGCCTCATCTTTAGAGTTCTGCGCATCATTCAGGTCTAAGGTATTAATTTTGCCTATCAGGAAAGTTTCAATACTGGTCTTATAACGTTGCTGTGCAATTGCATCGGCTTCCTTCGCTATGTCCAACTGCTGCGCCTGATTATTGAAATGCTCCACCAACAGAAAAATGTCCTGATTGAAGTTGATCTGTTCCTGACGAATTTTTGAAAGCACTACATCCCGGTTGCTCTTGGCTACCCGGACTTTCCCACGGCGTTTTCCCCAATCGAGAATCGGAATCTTAACGCCTACCTGAACAATCTGATTATCCTGCAGGTTCCTGTAAACGGCCGGAAAATTCCGGTTCTCACCCGTATATCCTACGCTTGCAAACAAATCGACACTACGCAAATTTCCGCGTGCGGTAGCTACCTCATAGTCGGCTTCCAACTGGCGGCGACGGATATTCTGTGCAAAAGAATTACGTTCCAATGCTTTATTTAACACCTGATTGTACTCCATCCTCGGGCCATCCACAGCTTCGGGAAGAACCGGGTTTAGTACTTCATCCTCTCCTACTCCCAAAAAGGCACGGAGCTGGAACATCTTGGCATTGAGATCACTCTCTGCCTCCGTCAATGCAGCTTTCGCATTTAAAGCGGAGAGTTTCAACTGCAAGAGTTCATTCTCGGAAATTTGCCCCATTTTGCGTTTGGCAAGGGCTACTTCATAAAGGTGGTCGGCGTTTGTCTGGTTCTGTTTCGCCGTGCCAAGATTTTCTTTTGCCAACAAAAGATTAAAGTAATAAGTGATGGCACGCATCGTCACTTCTTCGGTAGCAGTGATAAAGGCTGCTTTCGCTTCGGCATAACGAACCGGTTCGATGCGTCTGTTCCACTTTATATTATTGACTCCAAAGATGGGTTGTGTAAGTTGTAATGTGACAGGAACCGACATAAAATGCCGGTCTCCTCCGGCTCCCAATTGCTTGATATAGTCGAGAGAGGAAGTCAGCGAGAGTTTACCACCAGTAAGCCAGATGTTTTGATCGATAGAAAGATCACCGGTAAGCCCCAATGTGTTATTACGGACGAAACCGTAAGAACCGTCCGAATTTTGATAGGAACTATATGATTTGTTATAATTGGGCAGGGTTCCGGTCAAGTTGACTTCCGGCAGAAGATCAGCACGAAAGGTACGAAATTCCCAATAGGCCGTTTTCAATTCATTCAAGGCAACAGCAGCGTCAACAGATTGAATACGCGCCATAGCAATAGCTTCATTCAAGGTTATTTCCCTTTCCTTCTGTGCCGACAATGCCAACGGCAGGCAAACGGCAGCAAGAGCAAACAATATACTTTTCTTTTTCATTATACACAGTATTTTCCACTATGAGAGAATCAAACGATGTGCCAAAAAAGTAAAGTTTTTATTATCAACAGATTAGAAAATAAGAAAAGTGTCCATTTTCGGACACTATGCCCAAAAGTGAACGTTCGATTATTCGCAGTAGTTAGGAAGGCGCACAGTGAAACGAGTGCCTTTACCTACTTCGGAGGTGACGGAGATGGTACCATTCAGACGTTCGATGATGGTCTGACAAATACTTAATCCCAAACCTGCTCCTTGGGTGAAATTATCGACTTTATAGAATCGTTCGAATATATGACGGATACCTTCTTCAGAAATACCGACTCCGGTATCCTCCACAAAGATGCGGGTGTAGCCGGGAACCTCATCATCTTCATAGCCGAAAGTAATGAAACCGCTGCTCGTAAATTTAGCAGCGTTATTTATCAGATTATTCACGACTTGCTGCAAGCGTACATTATCTGTCGTGAGATATTTCTTATCACTTTCGGGCATACGCAACACCAGTTCTACTCCCGGTGGCATATTCAAGCGTTGAGAATCATGGACGGTCTTTAATAACAGCGGCAGGTTATGCTCGGCGAACATAAATTCCATGGTTCCCGATTCGATACGTGACAAATCAAGAATATCATTAATCAAAGCCAGTAACAGGCCGCAATTCTTATTAATGGTTCCGATAAACTGGGCAATCTCTTCGCTTGTGATACTCTGGCAAACACCTAATATATTGTACAATGAATCTTGTGTCAATCCCGTGATTACGGAAGAACGATATTCCCACCATTCATACTCTCCGTTGACATTCCGCTGACGGAAATTCAGACGGGTATTAGAATCTTCTCCTGTCAATGCTCTATTAAATAACGGACTTATTTCCTTCAAATCATCAGGATAGATAGTGCGATCCATTTCATCACGGGAGATGGTAGTAACCGATTCATCGTATCCAAGACGTTTCAAGAAACCTTGCGGGAAAATGAAACAGTTGGTTTCCATATCAAACTGCCACGGATAGATGGAGCTTTCGTCTACTGCCATATCAAAGAAACGCTTCTGCATTTCTTCATTCGAAATATTCCGTGCGGAAAGTGCCATACCGGTAATCGTATCCTTTGAACGGATCGGGACTATTTCCCCCGACACCGGGAAGTATTTATCACTATGCACTTCTTTCATGAAAGCTCCCTGGGGTATCTTCACACTTTCTCCTTTAGCAGCTACCTGCTTCAGCATAGAATGAAGAATATCCTGACCGTTATAATATATCTTGAAGATGCTGCCTGCCATCATTCCTTCATAAAAACGGCCCCCTGACTCATACGGCAAATGCAGCATTTGTAATAAGGAGCGGTTTGTGAAATGAATGTGCAAATCGGTATCATACGTTATCACACCATCACGGATGGAATGAAATACATTATCAAACTCATTACGCTGTTCCACAAGTTTATTCTGCACGAGCAGACGGGTCTGTGCCTGAATCCGTCGTTTGGACTCACGCCGGTTGGCACGCATCAACCACACGATAGAAGCTATCAGCAACGCCAGGATAGACGGATAGAGCAGTATAAAAAGGTATTTATATTTTTCCCAATACGGTTCGTTGACGATGGTTCCGCTAGAGGATACTTTATCAGGGTCAATATGAAAATAATCCAACTGTTTATAGTCATAGATGAATCCCTGCGTGATTTCTGTCACTCCTATTTCTTGGGGAGATGTACCTTTTAAGACTAAAGCAGCCCTTTGAGCTGCCGATAATGCTGAAGCATAACTATCGGAATCGTATGCACAGAATACGCCATTAGTTAACCCCACATTCTGACTCGAAAATACGGGAGCTTTTGAGTTTTTGCCAACGAATGAAAGGAAAGGCGACCATTTAGGAGCAACCACCAGACGTTCGTAGCTGTTACGAGGGTAACAAATAGCAGCAATGATGTGACTCGTTGTATGATTTTGGGTATTATAGACTTTCATTCTATAATCCGGATTGTCTTTTTGAAAGATTTTCCACTCTTCTTCAAAATCTTCAAGGCCTTTGTTACTCAAAAAGCTGTTATCTATCACACATACCACTTCTTTCCGCTGGGGAAATATCTTTTGCGCCTGACGCAATATGACATCAAAATCCGGATTGGCAGTGAACCCGCAAACATTGGGATGAGTAGCAATCAGCTCCATATCAGGATACTTAATGCCGAAAAACACGACCGGTATCTGCAAAGGCAACGAATCTCCACAGGCAAAAAGAGTATAGAAAGCTTCATCACTTGCTGTTATAATCAAATCGGTCTGCCTGTCACGAGCACGCTGACAAAAACGACGCATAATTACTTTCTCGGAGTTGAATGCCCAAAAATCGGCATCAAGATACTCCGTTGTTATATTCACCTTCAGGCCACTTTCTTTAAATCCTTTGACCAACCCCTGATTAAGGTCGCTATGCCAAGGAGTCTGTGAGGTGTATGACTGTATAAACAGGATATTGTATGTACGTTCCGCTGCTGCCGCCTGAATAAGAACAGCAAAAAACAGAACGATAAACAAACAATAGTAGCGTCGATTCATATAATTAAAGCCTGCGGTGTTTTCAATATTATGCCGACAAAGATACGTTAATTATATTGAAAACAAACAGATAGCCCAAGTTTTTTATTCTTCGCGCAACGCCTCGGCAGGGTGTATGCGAATTACCTGACGAGCAGGAAACCAAATGCCAACGAGAATCATTAAAGACATCAGGAAATAGGTTATGACAAATGTAATAAGAAAACGCACTACTCCCCACTCCATATACCCTTCAGTCAACTCCAGATGGCCGATATTATAACAGATGACGGCGGCAGGCAAAGCAGCCAGAGTCAACAATAGCAATCCTTCTTTATTTAAACGTTGCCAAAGCTGCATCCGGCTGGCCCCGACTGCTATACGAAGCGCAGACTCGGCACGACGGTGCTGCGTACGGAACCAGAAGGTGCCGACAATGCCCAATAGGATATTAAGCAATAAGAATCCCATCATCCAGAAACGTACCTGTACCTGATTATAGCTCTCTTGCTGGAAATCATTCCGTATATCTTCATAATCATGCACTTTCAAGATGAATAAGTTGCCGACACTCAACTGGTTGACAGACAATTTCATCAAATGTTCCGCAAAGTCTTTAGAAGTCCCCGGCTTCACACGCAGACAAACTTCTACACTTGAAGGATAAAGTTCATCGTCAAGTTCGACCATTATCTTTTCAGGAAGTTCAATGGCTACATACCGATCACTGTAGTTAGGCCAAAAGTCATTGTAACGCACCTTCTTCGAAACTCCCCCTATCTTGTACACTTTCGTAGAATCATCCACATCGACCATTTCTTTACCCAACAGCGTACGATCGCCTTTATAATCTTTGGGCAAGAAATTTTCACCAACAACGACATTGCCATTCCTTAAAGCTTGCACCAACGGCTGATAACCACTCCCATCAGCACTTTGATAACGAAAGACCTGAAAAAAGTCAGGGGTTACCGAACGCCGTAGCGGATTACTAACTAATGTATCGATACGTAACATACTACCGGAGTTACTCCCGATATAGGGACGCGCATTATTGGATATTGAAACGGCCTCCACTTCCGGCAATCTCCGGAGACGATTAGTCAACTCGATAATATCTTGTCCTAAAGATGTACTCTTTTGCTCTTTCGAAAGATAGGAATTACTCTTGTCGTTTTTCAGGCTTAGTTCCAAATAATACGTATCGGTAATATCAAATCCTACCGGTTCGTAATAAGTACGCGCCTGTCTCTTATACACATCTCCGAGCCCACGAGACATGCGCAGATCTCGTAT
>ENA-OYWR01001181-OYWR01001181.1-human-gut-metagenome-genome-assembly--contig:-NODE-1181-length-9219-cov-4.635203_pt1 | contig 9219 bp, 7 predicted proteins | sample MGYA00244816_ERZ653408 | MGnify/ENA primary metagenome ERZ653408 (study PRJEB26926, sample SAMN06165138) | human gut metagenome | biome: ENVO:00009003; feature: ENVO:2100002; material: ENVO:00002003... | reverse complement strand
TCGTGGGCTCGGAGATGTGTATAAGAGACAGCAGCAATGTCGTGCTAAAACCCAACGACCTCAAAATGACTCTGTTGAGGCAATTCGCCCCATGCGGACAGAGACGATTGTTATCGTCGTCGGGAAATTGCGCGCTGGCGTCGGATGGCATTGTCTGCAGTGGTGATGATCTTTACGAACTGCATCTGCCTCTCCTTTCACGTATCGCCGGGCGCAATTCAAATATCGTAAACGGTACCTTTTACTCGGTAAGCGGTTGTTTTTCCGTCTCCGTTTTCGATGGTCGCTATATTACGCTAAAGTGCCCGCAGCACAAGCGACAAATTCAAATTTCTGAAAAGTTTTTTCATTACTTTGTGAAGCGTGGTGCAAATACGCACCATTCCTGCGAAAATACGCTCGACTACTAGTTGATGGTTATAACGTCTGAAACAATCTCGAAACGAAAGGCGCATTTTTATGCAAACTTACGAATCGGACGCCAACATCGGCAACATTAAGATTCTCGCCGTCGATATGGACAAGACGCTGCTGACCGACGAGCGTGTGCTGCCCCAGGGTCTTGATGATGGTGCCGATGAGCAGGCTGGCGAACAGGCCCTGTGCCATCGCGCCCAGCGCCTCGATGAGGTAGCGCTGGGGGGTGATGACGATGTCCTTGCGTTTTAAGAAATCTTTTACATTTGACATAAAGAATCTGCCTTTCCGTCTTAACACGTTCAGAGTGCAGCAAAAGCTGCATGACCATCATGATACCATACATGTGTCAAGACAGCAAGAGAAAAACGCAAAAATCCCGTCCGGAACTCATCTTTTTTTCTTTTGGATGCAATAATACGGCGGCTTGGTTCGTTTTCCACATGGAACGTCGGCTGTGGTGGAAAACTTCCACGAAACGCCCTGCATGAGACACCGAAGGACATTGACGGGAGCTTGGGGTTGGGTGTATACTATAGACGTATAAATGGCATTTGAAGCACTTTTGGCGGCGAGAGGCCGCGTTAGAATACAGCTTGGAGGCAGAGCAAGCGGAATGAGACAGAACGATACAGGAACACCAAAAAAGAAGACGCGCCGTGCGGCGGGCCAGATGGTGGCCTCGGCGGTGATGGCGCTTGCCATCGCGGTGGGCGGTTTTGGCACCACAGCCCTGCTGGCGTCCCAGCCTGCGGGCCTGACGGTGGAGCCGTCGGCTCTGCTGTGGGAGAGTGAGACCGATGCGGCCCACAGCACCAAAAAGGAAACGAAGAAAAATAATACGGAAACTCCGAAAAACGACTCTGCATCCTCTGAGGCGGAGAGCACTGCTGCGTCTGCCGCGCAGCCGTCTGCTCCCAGCCAGAGCGTGAAAGAAGAGCCCGCTGCATCGGCGGCTCCGGCTGCACCCGCAGAGGAGACTGCTGCAGAGCCTGCGGCCCCGGAAACAGCTCCTTCTGCCCCCATGATGGGCGGCATCGACGAGCTGGAACAGGAGAACGGCTTCCCCCGCTTACAGCAGGAGACCGAGGCACTGGCCGCCGAAGACCCCCTGAGCGCCCCGGTGGAGCAGGATACAGTGTCTCAGCCCGCTGAGCCGGAGACGAACTCCGAAGAGCAGAGCACCCTGCCGGTGAAGACCGAGGAAGGCACCATCCTGCTGACGCCGGAAGAGATCCGCGCGGCGCTGGATGCGGGTACGCTGGATGCGAGCAACATTGATACTGCCTGTCTTACCGACGAGAACGGCCTGCTGAGCTGGCTGTGGAACCTCCTGTTCGGGAAAAGAGACGATGACAGCAGCACCCCGGCTCCGGTCTATTCCGGCTGGCGCACCGTGGACGGCAAGACCTACTATTATGACCAGTACACCAACCAGCCGGTCACGGGCATCCAGTCCATCGACAACAAGCTCTATTACTTCGACGCCAACGGCGTCCAGCAGGACGCCACCTTCGGCATCGACGTCTCCAAATATCAGTCGAACATCGACTGGGAGCAGGTCAAGACGGCGGGCGTCAAGTTCGTCATCATCCGCATCGGCTACCGCGGCTACGGCAGCGGCGCACTGGTGCTGGACCCCATGTTCGAGCAGCACTTCACCAACGCCCGGAACGCGGGCCTCAAGGTGGGCGTCTACTTCTTCAGTCAGGCGGTCAACGAGAACGAGGCCCGGGAAGAAGCGCAGGGCTGCGCCTATGTCCTGAACGGCCGCAAGCTCGACTACCCCATCTACTTTGACACCGAGGCCTCCGGCGGCAAGAATGGCCGTGCCGACGGTCTGGGCGTCGAAGACCGCACCAAGTGTGCCATCGCCTTCTGCGAGGAAGTCAAGGCCCAGGGCTATCAGCCGGGCGTCTACGCCTCCACCCTGTGGTTCCGCAAGCGCATCGACCTGAACCGGCTGAAGAGCTACAGCATCTGGAACGCCCATTATAATGTGGCCGGCAGCCCCATCGCCTGCGATATGTGGCAGGGTACCTGCACCGCCCGCATCCCCGGCTACGGCGGACAGATCGACGTGAACATCAGCTATGTGGGCTAAGGAGGCGCCCATGGACGTCATCCGCCTCATTGCCTCCGACCTTGACGCCACCCTGCTGGACGGCCAGAGCCAGCTCCCGCCGGACTTCGCGGAGACTGTCCGCGCACTGGCGCAGCGGGGCATCCGGTTCGCTGCCGCCAGCGGACGGCCTATCTATACCTTAGAGGAGATGTTCGCGCCCCTGCGGGACGACATCATCTTTGTGGGTGACAACGGCGGTGCCATCTGCTGGAAGGGCGAGAGCCTGTATCTCTCCGAGATGGACGCCGCCGACTGGCGCACGCTGGCCGGGCAGGCCCGGAGCGCGGGCCACGCCGCCGTCCTCTGCGGGCTGGAAACGGCCTATGTGGAGGAGCAGTTCCGGCCATACGACAGGGTCTTCAAGAGATTCTACACCAAGGTGGAATATGTCCCCCATCTGGAGGACGTGACCGCCCGGGTGGATAAGTTCACCATCTACTTCCCCGAGGGGGATGCCCAGAAGGGCTACGACGCGCTTTATGGCCCGGTCTGGGGCGGGCGCTTCTCGGTGGCGGTGGCCGGTGCAGACTGGGTGGACATCATGAACCCCGGCATCCACAAGGGTGCGGCCCTGCTTCGGCTGGGGGAGCGTCTGGGTGTCCCGCCCGAGAGCATGATGGCGTTCGGCGACACCTTCAACGACGCGGAGATGCTGAAGGCGGCAAAGTACGGCTTCCTCGTGGAGAACGGCTCGCCCGCTCTCCGGGAGGATGTGCCATTCCTCGCGCCGCCCAACACCAGCTCCGGCGTGATGCAGGTCCTGCGCCGCGTTCTGGCCCAGAATGGCCGGGTCTGTGAATCGGATTTCAGAAGAGCAAAATAGAGAACGGCATCGGAGAAAAGCTCAGATGCCGTTCTTTTTTATTGGTATAAAACTGCGCCCAGCACCGCCGAGAGCAGGATCATCCCGATGGGCGAAGGGGCTTTGCCTCTGGCTTTCTGCCAGATGAGCCGCACCCCGGCCAGAATTGCAAGGATGCCAATGCCCCGCCATGCGGGCGAGGGCGTTTCAGCGGCGGTGGAGATGCCCAGCAGAGTGCTCAGCCCCATGGTGAGGGCTGTGGAGAGGATGAGGGCCACGACGCAGGGCCGGACGCCGGAGAGGAAAGCTTCGACCCCGGCGTACTTGAGCAGGTCGTGGATGAGGGCCGCGATGAGCAGGATGATGAAAAAGGACGGCAGAACGACGCCCAGCGTGGCGCAGAGCGCCCCCGGCACCCCGCCCTGCGACGCGCCGATGAAGGTGGCCATGTTGACGGCCAGCGGGCCGGGTGTGGACTCCGACACCGCGATGAAGCTCAGGAACTCGGCCTCAGAGAGCCAGCCGTTGAGCAGGACTTTCTCCCGGATGAGGGAGATCATGCCGTAGCCGCCGCCGAAGGAGACGGCACCGATCTCCAGAAAGGTGAGGAATAATTTCAGAAACATCTTACTTCCCTTCCTTTCTGCGGCCGATGAGCCATGCAGCCACACCTGCCGCACCGCTGAGAAGGATGAGCAGGATGGACGAGACGCTGACACCGGCCAGCGAGAGGCCCACCATCACCAGCATGACGGCGGCGAGAACGCCGGTGGCAAAGGGCGACTTGTCCAGCGCTTTGAGCATCCGCACGCCTGCCGAGAAGATGAGGTAGATGACGCAGACCTGAATGCCCTTGAAGGCGTTGGCGATGACGGTGAGCTGGGTGAACTGCTCAAAAAACAGCGAGATGGCGTAGATGATGAGGAAGGACGGCAGGCAGACAGCCACGGTGGCCGTGGCCGCGCCGGGGACTCCGGCCAGCTTGTAGCCGAGGTAGGTGGCGCTGTTGATGGCCACCGGCCCGGGGGTGGATTCCGCGATGGCGGTCATGTCGAGGAATTCGTCTTTGTCCAGCCATTTGCGGCGCTGGATGAACTCTTCTTCCAGCAGGGCGATCATGGCGTAGCCGCCGCCGAAGGTGAACAGACCGATTTTGAAAAAGGTGAAAAACAGCGTCTCGAGGCTTTTGACCTCCTGCGCCGGAGTGTTATGTTTCATAGGCAGAGCCTCCTTTCCTTTATCTTACACGCGGGAAAGCCCGGTGTCAACAGCGGAGAAAAACCGGGATTTTGTTTCCAGCGGCTTTACAATCCGGCCAAAAGGCGGTATTCTTTACCCATACCACTCTAAGATTCAGGAGGAAACGATGGACATCCGCCAGCTGCATTATTTTCTGGTCCTCTGCGAGGAGATGAACTACACCCGCGCGGCCCAGCGCCTGTTTTTATCCCGACAGGCCCTGCGTCAGAGCATTTCGGCCCTCGAGGCCGAACTGTGCGGGCCGCTCTTTCTCAGCGCCCACCACAGGCTCAGCCTCACCGACCGGGGCGTGAGCCTGCAGCGCCATGCCGCGCCGGTGGTAGAGCAGTTCCAGCAGATGCAGGCGGCGCTCCACGCCGAGATACAGTCGGCCCAGCCGGTGCGCATCGGCATCAGCGTCTCGCTGGTACCGGACTATCTGCCCGGCCTCGAGACCCAGCTGGACAAGTTCCGCCAGCAGTACCCCCACATCGAGATGCGCTTCCGCCTGCTGGACAACGACGCTGTGGCCGAGGGCGTGGAGCAGGGCGAGCTGGATGCGGGCCTTGTGATGGATCTGGGCTGTGCCGCGCCGGTGCTGGCCCGCACCACCCTGCGGGCCGACCCGGCCTGCCTGCTGGTGCCGCGGGGCCACCCCTTCTGGGAAAAGGAGAGTGTGCCGCTGGCCGAGCTGCGGAACCAGCGGGTCCTTCTGCCCAGCCTGCGGCAGGACCTGTTCGCCCCGCTGTGGGAGGCCTGCGCCCGGGCGGGCTTTGCGCCCAACGCCGAGATAGGCCCCAGCTTTTATCAGGCGTACTACCTCGTGCAGGAGCAGCTCTGCACCTGCCTGACCCGGTACGAGCCGGGCGCGCGGCGGGAGCTGGACCGGGTGCGGGATGTCCTGCTGGAAGACCTGCCGCCCCTCTGCGTCTCACTTTTGCAGCGGCGCGACCATGCTTCGGCTTATATCGACCTGCTGCGCAGCTACCTGATGGAGGTGCTGGGCGGTGCGGTCAGCCTGCCGCCCCGGCGCGGACGGTCGGCGAAGCCCTTCTATAACCTGCCCGTCCTGTCCAGCGCGGCGGCAAAGCCCGCCGTGGTACATCCTGCCCCCGGCACGCAGCTGCCCTTTGAGGGCGGACACAACTTCCGCGAGCTGGGCGGCTACGAGGCCGATGAGGGCAAGCACATCAAGTGGGGACAAATTTACCGGGGCATCCCGACGTGGAAACTCACCAGCGAGGCTGACCGGAAGCTGCTGGATTCTCTGGGCCTGCGCCTCATCCTCGATCTGCGCAGCGAGGCCGAAGCTGCCGAGACACCCGACTACGTGCCGGACGGCGCGCGGCTGGTGCGCATCTGCGGCCTCTGCCTCGAGAACGGCAAAGAGGTGGACTTTTCGCCCGAAGACCGGGAGGAGCTGCTGAAAGGAATGCCCGACGAGGGCCGTCGGATGGCGGACGCCATGTACGAGCGGATGCTCTTCGGCAACAAGGCGTACAAGGAGCTGTTCCGTGCGCTGGAAGCCGGTGAGACGCCGGTGCTCTTCCACTGCTCGGCGGGCAAGGACCGCACCGGCGTGGCCGCCATCCTCATCCTGCTGGCGCTGGGCGCGTCGGACAAGACCATCGCCGAAGATTTCGAGAAGACGAACATCTGGCGCAGGCCGGAGCTGGAAGCCGTCTGGGCCGAGCACGCTGAGGAGATCGCTGCTGACCCCGCCCGGAAGGATTTCTACCTCGGCGTGTTCGGCGTCCACCCGGAGTCTGCTCCCTTCGTGCTGAGCATCATCCGGGAGCGCTATGGCAGTGCCGACGCCTATCTGGAAGCCGAATACGGCCTCACTCCGGCCCGCCTGATGCGCCTGCGCCGGATGTATCTCGAATAAATAAAAAAATAATTTCCGCTTTCGGCCTTACTTCTCCTTGACATTGTGCAAAATGTTTCGTAATATAAGAAGTAGTATGGAATCTAAGACGCTGCAGGCGGAACATTCCGCGACCAGATATTTCAATGGGGCTTCATCTGCCCGTTTTTATAAGCACATCTTGTAAATCGAAAAGCTGCACCAGACCTACCGCACAGGAAGATTTTTCTCTGCGTCTGTTCTTGTTGGCCTCTTTTGCGTTGAAAATTTGATTGATGTCTGGCCCGCGTTCGGCCGCACAGCGTCTCCTGCCTGTTAAAGCAAAATTTGACTGTTAAGGAGAGTGAAGAACAATGACCGTGATCGGAGTGATCGTGGCATTGATCGTTGCTGTCGCTGCCGCAGCTGCGGGCTATTTTATTGGTTACAACAACCGTAAAAAGACCGCAGAGGCCCAGATCGGCAGCGCCGAGGCCGAGGCGACCCGGCTGGTGAACGAAGCGATCAAGACCGCCGACCAGAAGCGCAAGGAAGCCATTCTGGAAGCAAAGGATGAGGCTTTCCGCCTGAAAGCCGAGGTCGATGCCCAGAAGGCAGAGGCCGATAAAGAGATCAAGCAGCGCCGTGCGGAGATCAGCCGCCAGGAGAACCGCATCGACCAGAAGGAAACTGCCCTCGACCGCAAGACCGAGGCTCTGGAAAAGCGCGAGGAAGAGCTGAAAAAGAAGCACGAGGAGGCCGAGGCCCATCTGGCCGAGGTCGATGCCCTGCGCGCCAAGGAGATGGAGCGTCTGGAAACGCTGGCCGGCCTGAGCCAGGAGGACGCCCGCGAAGTGCTGCTGCACAAGGTGGACGAGGAGCTGACCCACGAGAAGGCCATCCGCGTCGCCGCCTACGAGACCGATTTGAAGGAGAACTGCGACGGCATCGCCCGCAACCTCATCGGCCAGGCCATCAGCCGCTGTGCTGCTGACCACTGCAGCGAGACCACCGTCAGCGTCGTCCCGCTGCCCAGCGACGAGATGAAGGGCCGCATCATCGGCCGTGAGGGCCGCAACATCCGCGCCCTTGAGACGGCCACCGGCGTTGACCTTATCATCGATGATACCCCGGAGGCCATTACCCTGTCCTCCTTCGACCAGACCCGCCGCGAGGTGGCCCGCATGACGCTGGAGCGCCTTATCGGCGATGGCCGCATCCACCCCGCCCGCATCGAGGAGACGGTGGAGAAGTGCCGCCACGACCTCGAACTGCAGATGAAGCGGGAGGGCGAGCGCGCTGTTATGGAGCTGGGCATCCACGGCCTGCACCCCGACCTCATCAAGCTCATCGGCCGCCTGAAGTACCGCACCAGCTTTGGCCAGAACGCGCTGACCCACAGCATGGAGGTGGCCTGGCTGGCCGGTCTGCTGGCAGGCGAGATGGGCGTGAATGTCACGCTGGCCCGCCGTGCCGGTCTGCTGCATGATATCGGCAAGGCCCTTGACCATGAGATCGAGGGCAGCCATGTCCAGATCGGTGTGGATATCTGCCGCAAGTACAAGGAGAACACCCAGATCATCCATGCCATTGAGGCCCACCACGGCGATGTGGAGCCCAAGACCCCGCTGGCCTTTATTATTCAGGCCTGCGATGCCATCAGCGCTGCACGTCCCGGTGCCCGCCGCGAGAACGTGGAGAGCTATGTCAAGCGTCTGGAAAATCTGGAGGAGATCTCTTCCAGCTTTGAGGGCGTGGAGCAGGCCTTTGCCGTTCAGGCCGGCCGTGAAGTCCGCATCATGGTCAAGCCTGATGTCATCAGCGATGATCAGGTCATCCTGCTGGCCCGCCAGATCGCCAAGAAGATCGAGGATACCCTCGATTATCCCGGCCAGATCAAGGTCAACGTCATCCGCGAGAGCCGCGCCATCGAGTACGCGAAGTAAGATCAGAACCAAGAGGAGCCCGTTGTGTTCGTACAGCGGGCTCCTTTTTTGTCTGTGAGCCTCTCGGGCGCGTCGTGTCAGATCTACGGGCAGCCACTACGTCAAGTGCACAGACGCAGAGTTTGCCCAGTGGTGCAGGTAGACCATATCCTCCCAGCAAATGCAAAGCGCCCCCGCTCACCGGTGTTTCCGGCAGGCGGGGGCGCTGCTTTTTGTAGGAAGTTCAGAAGGTCAGCCGCATCTGGTACCACACCACGCCGCCGTGGGTGGAGCCGGAAACGCCTTCGCTGACAAAGCCGAAGCCGGCGTAATAGTGCACGAGCCTGTCCTTGCAGGTGAGCACCAGCCCCCTGCGGCCCTGAGCCTTTGCATCGGCGATGGCCCGGCGGAGCAGCTGCCCGGCCAGGCCCTGTTTCCGGTATTCGGGCAGGGTGTTCACCCCAAAGATCATCTGCCACGCCCCATGCGCATCGTGCAGGGAAGCGTCGGCGTACATCTCGTCTGTCAGGTCGGGGGTATCGGTCACAAAGCCGTCCACAAAGGAGACGAGCTTTTCGTCCTCGAACAGCAGCCAGAAGTGGTCGGCATAATGGGCCAGCCGCCCGGCAAATTCTTCTTTTGTGGCCGCCTCCGCAGCCGGAAAGCAGGCCGCCTCCACGGCGGCAATGGCAGCCAGATCTTCAAAGGTGGCAGTACGGATCTTTTGCATAGTCATTCTCCAGAGTTTGATTTGTTGAGCTGAGTATACCACACCATCCCGCAAAGCGCCAGCAAAACAAAAAGAACCACTTAGTCTTTGCAAATAACCTTTGAACCTTCACCATCAATTACAATTCCCTGACGG
>ENA-OYWR01001169-OYWR01001169.1-human-gut-metagenome-genome-assembly--contig:-NODE-1169-length-9267-cov-6.362353_pt1 | contig 9267 bp, 8 predicted proteins | sample MGYA00244816_ERZ653408 | MGnify/ENA primary metagenome ERZ653408 (study PRJEB26926, sample SAMN06165138) | human gut metagenome | biome: ENVO:00009003; feature: ENVO:2100002; material: ENVO:00002003... | reverse complement strand
ACATAAATTGTACTTATTTTAATACACTATTGACAAATTCTGTCAGTTCTTGTAATATCATATAAAACATATCGAATAACTATGAAAAGTAGAGAATGCAAAAAACTACTGGTACTTTAAAGGAGATGAAACATGATCAGAAAATTATTTGCCTTTGGTCTTGCAGTTGTACTGGCACTGATGCCGGTACAGGCTTTTGGAAAAACGGTGTCTGTCACCAATGTTTCCTATGATCCTACCAGAGAGATGTTTGAACAGTATAATAAAATATTTGAAGACCACTGGAAGGAGAAGACCGGGGAAGATGTGGAAGTGATACAGTCCCATGGCGGTTCAGGGAAACAGGCACTGGAGGTAGCCAATGGTCTGGATGCAGATGTGGTAACCCTGGCACTGGAATATGATATTGAGTCTATTGAAAACGCAGGGCTGATCAAGGCAGGATGGAAAGATAAATTTGACAATGACAGTTCTCCTTATACATCCACTATCGTATTTCTGGTGAAGAAAGGAAATCCCAAGGATATCAAAGACTGGGACGATCTGACGAAAAAAGGAGTGGGAGTAGTAACACCAAATCCGAAAACCTCCGGCGGTGCCAGATGGAACTACATGGCAGCGTGGGCTTACGCAGATAAAAAATATGGTGGCGATGAAGCGCAGATGAAGGAATTTATCAAGAAACTTTACCGGAATGTGGTGGTTCTTGACTCAGGCGCAAGAGGCGCAACGACCTCTTTCGTGGAGAACGGACAAGGAGATGTGCTGGTTGCGTGGGAAAATGAAGCTTATCTATCCATGCGGGATTATCCGGATGAGTATGAGATTGTTACTCCAAACGTAAGTATTCTGGCACAGCCTTCTGTGGCAGTGGTAGATGAAGTGGTGGATTACAGAGATACAAGAGATGTGGCAACTGAGTATTTGAATTATCTGTATTCCGACGAAGCACAGGAGATCGCAGCAGAGAATTATTTCCGCCCCACTAATGAGAAAATCCTGAAGAAGCACAGTGATACGTTTGATCTGAATATAAATCTGGCAAATATCAGTGATTATGGCGGATGGGATAAAGTGCAGGAGAAACATTTCACAGATGGCGGAATTTTCGATCAGATTTATGAGAGATAAAGGAAGACAAGATGAAGCAAGAGCATAAGCACAGACAGAATATATGAGACAGGAGAGGTGGTAATTGATTATGAAAAAAAGAAATAAACCGGTGATTCCAGGGTTTGAGCTCTCCATGGGAATTACCATTTCCATATTGAGTCTGGTAGTTCTGATCCCCCTGGCAAGCCTGGTGGTCTACACAGCGAAGCTGAGTTTTAAAGATATTATCGAAACCATCACAAGGGCCAGAGTGCTGGCATCCTTTTATACCAGTTTTGTATGTGCTTTTGCAGCAGCAGTAATAAATGGAATTATGGGAACTATTCTTGCGTGGGTGCTTGTGAAATATGATTTCCCGGGCAAGAGACTTATGGATGGGGTGATCGAACTTCCCTTTGCTCTTCCCACAGCGGTAGCAGGTATTGCACTGACATCCCTGACCTCAGATTCGGGAATTGTCGGTAGCTTTTTTGCAGGATTCGGTATCAAGATCGCATACACAAGAATAGGTATTACAGTGGCTATGATATTTGTAGGAATACCGTTCGTTGTGCGAAGTGTACAGCCGGTTCTGGAAAAGATGGATAATTCTTACAGCGAGGCAGCAGGAGTGCTGGGAGCAAAGAAAACAACTATCTTCTGGAAGGTCATTTTTCCGGAACTGAAGCCCGCGATCTTTGCGGGAACCGGACTTGCGTTCGGAAGATGTCTGGGTGAATATGGAAGTGTTGTATTTATCGCAGGAAATAAACCCTATTATACAGAAATCACACCGCTGGTTATTATGTCAGAGCTTCAGGAATTTGATTATTCAAGTGCAACGGCAATCGCACTTGTGATGTTGGCAGTTTCATTTTTCATTCTGTTCCTTAACAGTATGATACAGCAGAGAAATGCAAGAATTTTAAGAGGAGGAAATGCCTGATGGACAACAATGAAAAGACTTCGGAGGAAATTACAAAATGGCTGCTTGTCGGGATCAGCGTTCTGTTTCTGGCAGTCATGCTCCTTCTTCCTCTGATCACTGTGATCACAGAAGCATTGCGGAGCGGATGGAAGGTCTATGCAGCTGCAGTGACAGATGAGTACACCATCAAAGCACTTCTTCTTACAGTGAAGGCAACACTCTTTGCAGTTGTTTTTAACACTGTTGTTGGTGTTTTTGCAGCCTGGGCACTGACGAAGTTTCAGTTCAGGGGTAAAAAGCTTCTCACTACCCTGATCGATCTTCCGGTTACTATTTCCCCTGTTATTGCAGGTTTGATCTTTCTTCTGATTTTCGGACGACAGAGTCCTGTTTACTTTTTTCTCATGAAGTTAGGGATTAAAGTTGTATTCTCTGTACCGGGAATCATTATTGCAACTGTATTTGTAACCTTTCCTTTTATTTCCAGAGAACTGATTCCGGTTCTGGAAGCAGAAGGAAGCGATGAGGAGGAAGCGGCAGCCCTGATGGGAGCAGGTGGATGGACCATTTTCTGGAAGATCACATTCCCTCATATCAAATGGGCATTACTGTACGGAGTTGTGCTCTGTACGGCAAGAGCAATGGGAGAGTTTGGAGCGGTATCTGTACTTTCCGGACATTTAAGAGGAAAGACCAATACACTTCCTCTTCATGTAGAGATTTTGTTTAATGAGTTTCAGTATGTTCCGGCGTTTGCCGTATCTTCGCTGCTTGTGATCATGGCAGTTATCATTCTGGTAGTCAGAAGCCTGATTGAATATAAAGGAAAGAAGGAAGCCTGATATGTATGTAGAGTTAAAAAATATCAATAAGACATATGGTTCTTACCAGGCATCAAGGAATGTGAATTTCGGAATTGAGAAAGGTAAACTGATTGGTCTGCTGGGACCAAGCGGAAGCGGAAAAACAACTATTCTTCGAATGATCGCAGGTCTGGAAACCCCGGACAGCGGAGAGGTCATTATTGATGGAAAAGTGGTAAATGATGTTCCGGCCAGTCAGCGTGGGATTGGATTTGTATTTCAGAATTATGCGTTGTTTCGCTATATGACAGTTTATGACAACGTTGCATTTGGTTTGAAGGTTCAGAAGGCTGATAAGAAGAAAATTGATGCCAGAGTCAGAGAGCTGATCAAACTGGTAGGGCTGGAAGGACTGGAAAAAAGATATCCAAGCCAGTTATCCGGCGGTCAGAGGCAAAGGGTGGCATTTGCCAGAGCCCTTGCTCCAAATCCCCAGGTGCTGCTTCTGGATGAGCCCTTTGCAGCCATTGATGCAAAAATCCGTCAGGAACTGCGAAGCTGGTTAAAAGAGATGATCGGGAAGCTGGGAATTACCAGTATTTTCGTTACTCATGATCAGGATGAGGCCATTGAAGTGGCAGATGAGATTATTATCACTAATGCAGGACGGATCGAACAGAAAGGAACTCCCATAGGGGTTTACAGAAATCCTGAGACAGCTTTTACAGCGTCCTTCTTCGGACAGCCATCTGTGTTGAAAAATGCGGATGATTTCCATACCTTTGCTCAGGCAAAAGGAGCAGACAAGATCATTGTCCGCCCGGAATTTGTAAAAATCTCCAAACTGGATGAGGTGGAGAAGTTCAAAACTTCCGTATCCCGGGGAGTGGTTGAACGGGTTTCTTTCAGGGGAGATAATCTGGAACTTCAGGTGAGAGTCAACAATTCCGTAGTAACTGCCAGAAGAAGCCTGGAGAAAGCAGATATCCGGGAAGGTGAGACTGTGAATGTATTCCTTTACAGGATTTTTGCACTGAGAGGTGACAGTGTACAGCTGATCGAAAATGAGGCTGTAAGGGATGACTTTGTAATTATCTGACAGCGGTGGCTGCGGCGACTGACGACAATGAAGAAATAAGAAATTCAGACGCAAGACTGATCGGAAAATCAACTTGCTGGCACACTGGTATGGAGGAAAGGGTAAGAGAGAATGAGAACAGAGAGAATCAGGACAGATGTGCTGATCATCGGCGGCGGTACGGCAGGATGCTTTGCAGCCTATGTGATCGGCAAAAAAAGCGGCAGAAAAGTTCTGATCGCAGAGAAAGCGAATATTAAGCGAAGCGGATGTCTGGCGGCGGGCGTGAATGCATTGAACGCATATATTACAGAAGGCAGAGTGCCGCAGGATTATGTGGATTATGCCAAAAAGGATGCCCATGGAATCGTAAGAGAAGACCTTCTTCTTACCATGTCAGAGAGATTGAATCATGTGACAAAGGTGATGGAAGATCTGGGGCTGGTCATCCTGAAGGACGAAAACGGAAAATATGTTGCCAGAGGAAACCGAAACATCAAGATCAATGGCGAAAATATGAAGCCAATCCTTGCAAAGGCGGCTGATGAGCAGGAGAATGTTACGGTTCTCAATCATGTAAATATTACAGATTATAAAACAGAAAACAAAAAAGTCACAGGCGCAGTTGGATTTAGCGTTAATGAGGATATTTTCTATGACATTGATGCGAAAGCAGTTCTCTGTGCCACAGGTGGTGCAGCGGGACTTTACAGACCAAATAATCCGGGATTTTCCAGACATAAGATGTGGTATCCTCCGTTTAACACAGGTGCAGGATATGCAATGGGACTTTTTTCCGGTGCGGAGATGACAACCTTTGAGATGCGTTTCATTGCATTGAGATGTAAGGACACGATTGCTCCTACAGGAACTATTGCTCAGGGTGTTGGGGCCAGACAGGTCAATGCACATGGTGATATTTATGAAACAAAATATGGTCTGACAACTTCCCAGCGAGTTTACGGCACAGTCATGGAGAACAGAGAAGGAAACGGTCCATGTTATCTCAGAACGGAAGGTATTTCCAAAGAACAGGAGCAGGACCTTTACAAAGCTTACCTGAATATGGCACCGTCCCAGACTCTGAAATGGATGGAAGCCGGAAAAGGACCATCCGAAGAGAATGTAGAGATTGAGGGCACAGAGCCATATATTGTAGGCGGACATACAGCCAGCGGTTACTGGGTAGATAATAACAGAGCTACAACTATTGAAGGTTTATATGCAGCCGGAGACGTAGCAGGAGGATGTCCGCAGAAATATGTAACCGGCGCACTGGCAGAAGGTGAGATTGCAGCAGAGGCGATTTTGGAATATCTGAATGGCAAAGATGATGACCGGATCGCAGCGGAAAATAAGGAAGAGGCTTTAGAGCGTGGCGGAGAACAGGAGCTGTCTCAAACTGCAATAGCTAAGAAGGCAGAATACGAATCACATTTGAATGCTTCCCGTTCTTTGATGAATGCAGAGCAGCTTGAGGAAGCCATGCAGAAGATCATGGATCAGTATGCAGGAGGAATCGGTACAGACTACAGATACAGCGGGATGAGTCTTGCAAAGGCAGATGAAAAGATTGCAGCATTGTTGCCAGTAGTTGACACTCTGGCAGCAACAGATACTTATGAACTGATGCAGATTTATGAACTTCGCGAACGACTGATCGTGTGCCAGGCAGTGATCGCACATCTGGCAGCCAGAAAGGAAACCAGATGGCATAGTTTCGGAGAGAATACAGACTACCCGCAGCAGAGCGAAGAGTGGATGAAATATGTAAACTCCCGTATGGAAAACGGCGAGATTAAGATCTTATATCGTGACCTGATCACAAAGGAAAATACAGGTTTGAATACAGCAGAGAAAGGAGCAGGTGAGAGATGAGCATTCGGATTCAGAAAAGTAAATGTGCAGGATGCGGCAGATGTATCGAAGCCTGTCCCGGAAATCTGATCAAAAAGGATAAAGAGAACAAAGCCTTTATCCGGCAGGTAAGAGACTGCTGGGGATGTACTTCCTGTATTAAGGAATGCAGGCATGATGCCATCCGCTTCTTCCTTGGAGCTGATGTGGGAGGCAGAGGTGCAAGTATGGTTGTATCAGAGAAACCGGATATTTCCACATGGACAGTGGAGAAACCGGATGGCACTAAGATCACTATTCAGGTTAATAAGAAAGACGCTAATAAATATTAAACATAAGTATGTATTCTCAGAGTCTTTAGAGTGTGTTTGAAAAATGCTTTACGCAAGATGTGCGTCACAATTTGTGGGAGATTTTGTTCGGATGAGGGCGTCGTAGCGGGCTACGACAACCGAATTCGGACAAAATATACCGCAAAGTGGGGCGTGCAGATTGCGGGAATGATTTTTCAGACACGCTCTAGTGTATTTGCTCAAGTACGAAAAGATTCCGAGTATAAACAAACAGAGGAGGATAATGCAATGAGTAACTTATCTCATCTTGATGCGCTTGAGGCAGAGGCGATTTATATTATGCGAGAAGTAGCAGCCGAGTGTGAAAAGCCGGTTATGCTCTATTCTATAGGAAAGGACAGCTCCGTTATGCTCCATCTGGCGATGAAGGCATTTTACCCGGAGAAACCGCCTTTTCCCTTTCTTCACATTGATACTACATGGAAATTCCATGAGATGATCGAATTCCGCGACAGAATCGCAAAGGAAAACGGAATTGATATGCTGGTTTACACCAATGAAGAGGGTGTAAAGGCAGGAATCAACCCATTTGACAATGGTTCTGCATATACAGATATCATGAAAACACAGGCCTTAAAACAGGCTCTGACCAAATATGGATTTACAGCGGCATTTGGAGGCGGCCGTCGTGATGAGGAGAAATCCAGAGCAAAAGAAAGAATTTTCTCTTTCCGTAATTCAGCTCAGGCATGGGATCCGAAAAACCAGAGACCGGAGATGTGGAAGCTTTATAACACTAAGATCCAGAAGGGAGAGAGTATGCGAGTATTCCCAATTTCCAACTGGACAGAAAAGGATATCTGGCAGTACATTCAGCGTGAAAATATCGAAATTGTACCATTATATTTTGCGAAAGAAAGACCGGTCATCTACAGAGACGGAAATATCATTATGGTGGATGATGACAGATTAAAACTCCGTCCGGGTGAAAAGATTGAAAACAAAAAAGTCAGATTCCGTACTCTTGGATGCTATCCGCTTACTGGAGGTATTGAATCTGAAGCAGATACTCTGGATGAGATTATTGATGAGACGTTAAGTGCTGTTTCTTCTGAACGTACCAGCAGGGTGATCGACCACGAGGCAGCAGGCAGCATGGAGAGAAGAAAGAGAGAGGGGTATTTCTAGAATGAAAGGATTATTGAAATTTATTACATGCGGAAGTGTGGATGATGGAAAATCCACTCTTATCGGACATATTCTTTATGATGCAAAGCTTCTCTATGCAGATCAGGAGAAAGCTCTGGAGCTGGATTCCAAAGTAGGAAGCAGAGGCGGTGCCATTGATTATTCTCTTCTTCTGGACGGTCTGATGGCAGAACGTGAACAGGGAATCACCATTGATGTTGCATACCGTTATTTTACAACAGATAACAGAAGCTTCATTGTTGCAGATACACCCGGACATGAAGAATATACAAGAAACATGGCAGTGGGTGCGTCCTTTGCAGATCTGGCAGTTATCCTGGTGGATGCTTCACAGGGAGTACTGGTACAGACAAGACGTCATGCAAGAATCTGCGCATTGATGGGAATCCGTTACTTTGTATTTGCAGTAAACAAAATGGATCTTATTGAATATGATGAAAAACGTTTCCGCGACATTGAGAATCAGATCGCAGCACTGATAGAAGAACTGAAACTTGCCAATGTAACTATTATTCCGGTATCTGCCACAGAAGGTGACAACGTTACAACCAAATCTGACAACATGCCATGGTATAAAGGTGAGGCGCTTCTTTCCCATCTGGAAACCGTAGACATTAAGGAAGATACAGAGAAGGGCTTCTATATGCCTGTACAGAGAGTCTGCAGACCAAACCATGAGTTTCGCGGATTCCAGGGACAGATTGAAAATGGTGCCATCAGGGCAGGCGACCTTGTGACTACTCTTCCCAGTAAAGAAGAAGCTCATGTAAAGAGTATTCTTGTTGGCGATAAAGAAGTTCAGGAAGCTGTACAGGGACAGCCTGTTACCATCCAGCTTGACAGAGAAGTAGATGTTTCCCGCGGATGTGTACTTACCATTGATTCCGGCGCAGTTCTTACAGACTCTGTGGAAGCAGATATCCTCTGGATGGATGATAATGCTCTTACGGATGGCAAGAACTTCTTTGTAAAAATCGGTACAAAGATGATCCCCGGCCTGGTTACAAAGATCAATTATTCTGTGGATGTTAATACAGGTGAAAAGAAAAGCGCATATACCTTAAAGAAAAATGAGATTGCTTCCTGTACTCTGGAATTCTCAGAGAAGATCGTTGTAGACGAATTTGACAGGCACAGAACACTGGGTGAGCTGATCCTGATAGATCGTGTCACAAATATGACTTCTGCCTGCGGTGTTGTGAGAAAAACCTTTGTTTCTCAGGATAGATCCCAGATCGGAAAAGTGGACGAGCAGGTTCGTGCAGGACTGAAAGGTCAGACACCGGTAGTAGTGGAATTCCCGATCGGTAAAGAAGGAATCACTCTTGATTTTGCAGAGCAGGTAGAAAAGGGACTGACTGTACTTGGAAAACATACCTATCTGTATCATCCGGCAGCGAGTGAAAACTATGCAGAAACTGTCCGCCATCTTAAGGCAGCAGGTCTGATCGTACTTCTTGTTCTTGATGAAAATACAGCAAAAGACGAGACATTAAAGACTCTGGATGGTTTCTATGCGAACTGGCAGATTGACGGAATCACTGTGAAAGATGCGATTGATTTCGTGAAAAAGAAATCTGCATTTACAGTGCAGAGTGTACATGATGGAAATTATATCTGATTATAACAGGGCTATAAATCGCCGCAGAGACAAAGAAAGTCTCTGCGGTATTTTGTTTTCTTGACAAGTGTCGTTACAGCGGATTATACTTATTTTCAAATATTCAGAATCCATAATAATACAGACAGGAAAGATAACAGAAATATGCAAACGAACAATGAAAGTAAACAAAACCAAAAAAAGAGATGCTTCTTGGAACTTTGTTTGTAATTGCTACGATCATCATCCTGGCGATACCAACGAAGAAAAGACAGAAATAAAGATGAGTGAATATCGATCAGAATATAGAATGGGCAATTGGTTACTGTTCACACACCACTATCCCGCGAGATGTTTTGGCATGAATATGCCAAAATCCCGAGACATACAAGCCAAAATTCCATTGC
>ENA-OYWR01001156-OYWR01001156.1-human-gut-metagenome-genome-assembly--contig:-NODE-1156-length-9366-cov-11.010740_pt1 | contig 9366 bp, 8 predicted proteins | sample MGYA00244816_ERZ653408 | MGnify/ENA primary metagenome ERZ653408 (study PRJEB26926, sample SAMN06165138) | human gut metagenome | biome: ENVO:00009003; feature: ENVO:2100002; material: ENVO:00002003... | reverse complement strand
AAAAGAAAAACGCCCACGATCACCAGAACGTGTGCGTTGCCCTTGGCGGCATTCACCAGCCCCTTCACAGCGGTGCTGACGGCAGTTTTGCCTTTCTCCACCGCCTGTTCCATGCCGGAACGAGCGGCAGATGCACCGTTGGATGCCGCTTTACCGCCTGCGGTCTGCGCCGCAGTGCCCGACCGGGCGGCGGCATAGTAGCTCTGCCGGATGTCCTGCTTCTGCCGCCACCGGGAAAGCCAGTTGGAGCCGCCCTCGCCGGTGCTGGATGCTCCTACATCTTGTGCCGCAGTCGGCTTCTGTGCAGAAGATTTTGCGGTTTTGGCTCCTTTCTTGCCCTGCATTTTGGCTTTCTTCTTGAGTTTGCGGGCGTATCTGCTCTTGGAAATATCCCGGACATTGCCAGCCGCTTTTTCGCCCTCGCTCAGAGCCTGTGTGCCCACATTGTCGTCCTCGTACTGGTCGATTTCCCGGTGCACCGCAGACCGGGCGGTATGGGCGGCGTACATCTCCCGTTTCTGCGCCTTGCTCAAACGGCTCAGTTCGTCCGGGGTCAGTTCCGCCTTGCCAAACCGCAGATGCTGGGCTTTTTCGGCTGTCTTTTCTGTATCAGTTTTCAGCTTCTTCTTTTTGGGCACCGACTGCTCCACCTTGGCTTTCTTCGGGGGAGAACGGGTCTTTTTGGCGGACGATTCCTCTTTGGGATTCAGCTTCGGATTGCTCATTTCTGCGCACCCTCCGAAACCTCACCTAACTTGGTGGTCATTATTTTATACAGTTCCAGATCGGTGGGGAAACGGTCAACGAACGGCAGAATGACATTGCCGAAGAACAGCAGCCCCTCGCCCTCGCCGGAGTGGGTAACGTAGGAAAGCTGATGGGGCGAAATATTGAGCTGCTTTGCGAGAATTTGCCGGTCTCCCGCCGCCTGATTCAGCATGATAATCATGTCCGAATTTTCAAAAATATTCTCGACCTCACGGGAAGAAAGCAGGTCTTTCACGTTCTGGGTCAGCCCTGTGGGAATACCGCCCCACTTGCGGAAACGCTTCCAGATCTCCACGGAATAAGCCGCAGTCTGCTCCTCTTTCAGAAGCAGGTGCATCTCGTCCATATAATACCGTGTGGACTTTCCGCTGCTGCGGTTTGCCGTGACACGCCCCCAGACCTGATCCTGCACAATGAGCATACCGAGTTTCTTCATCTGCTTGCCCAGTTCCTTGATGTCATAGCAGACAATGCGGTTATTGACGTTCACGTTGGTGCGGTGGTTGAACAGGTTCAGACTGCCCTTGACGTAGATCTCCAGTGCGGTGGCAACATGGTGGGCTTCTTTTTCGTCCTGTTGGAGCAGGGCGTTGTACAAGTCCTCAAGGATGGGCATATTCTCCGGGCAGGGGTCCGCAAAATATTTGCGGTAGATCAGATGCACACAGCGGTCGATGACGGTTTTCTCCACCGGCAGCAGCCCTTCCTTGCCGCCCACCACCAGTTCGCACAGCGAAAGGATAAAGTCGGCTTTCAGGGAAAGCGGGTTATCTTCCTCGGAGTAGTTGGCATTGATGTCCATGGGGTTGATGAACTGGGTGCTGTTGGGCGAGATTTTAATGACCTGACCCTTCAAACGATTCACCAGCGGCGAGTATTCGCCTTCGGGGTCGTTGATGATAATATCATCGTCCGTTACCAAAAAAGCGTTGGCGATTTCACGCTTTGCCGAGAAACTTTTGCCGCTTCCCGGAGTGCCGAGGATCAGGCCGTTGGGGTTCTTCAGCTTCTTCCGGTCCACCATGATCAAGTTGTTGGACAGGGCGTTCAGACCGTAATACAGGCTTTCTTTGCCGGACTGATACAGTTCCTGTGTGGTAAAGGGGATAAAGATGGCGGTACTGCTGGTGGTCAGGCCGCGCTGAATCTCGATCTGACAGTCAGCCAGCGGCAGGCTGCTCATCAGCCCCTGCTCCTGCTGAAAATCCAGCCGGCACAGGTTGCAGTTGTGCTTCTGGGCAATGGAGCTGGCCTGAAAGACGTTGTTTTCCAGTTCCTGCTCCGTGCGTCCGGTGTTCAGCATCAGAAAGGTGACAAGGAACATCCGTTCGTTCTGGCTCTGCAATTCTTTCAGCAGGGCTTTGGCATCTCTGCCGTAGGTCGCCAAATCCGACGGAATGATGTCAATATCATATCCGGCACGGATTGCCTTCTTCTGTTCCTCGATCTTGCTGCGATCCAGTTCGGTGATGGTGCGCTTCACGGTCTTAATGGCACGATTCTGATCGACACTCTGGATGTGCATGGTAACGATCTGCGAGGAATCCATGTCCAGAAAATCCTTCAAAAGCTGGTCGCTGATGTCGGATGCCGTGATGCTCAAAAAGCTGGCAGCGCAGTAGATGCCGCCCATCTGGAATGTCCGGGAATTTTTGAAGGCAAAGGCGGTGGGTGCAATGGCATCCTTCACCGAAAGGCCACTTTTCACAAGGTCTTTCCAGTCGAAGTGAAACTTGGATGCGCCGTCCATGTTGAACATATCGTGCATGAGTTTCAGCCGCTGGACACCATTCAGGGGCTTTGCCTGCACACCCAGCCGGTGGAAGTTGTTCATCAGATCGTTCTGAATGTGGTCCAGACGGGGCTTGACCTGCGCCATGCTCTCGCCCTCCACACCAAAGGTGATGAATTTGGTCTTGGTCAGACCATTATTGCCCTTGGCAAGCTGCTGGCGCAGCATCTGGCTGTACTCAGCACGAACATCATCGAAACCATCTCGCTGGTACGGGATACGGATGCTTTTCTCAAACTCGGTGCTGTCGGTTGCCATGTTCACAAAGGACAGTTCAAATTTGATGGAGCTGTCGAAGAAGTTCAGAAAACTGCACCATTCCTCAAAAATAGCGGTCTTATCCTCCTGCTGGGCAAGCTGATAATTGATGTCCTGATACTGGATGGTGCGGGTGTAGTAGCCGGGACGGACCCGGCAGGTGCCATCCTCGAACATCCGCTGCATGGGAATGGACTGCTGGGCGGTCCGGGGCACAGCAGGCTTTGTGTTCTGCCTGCGCTTCTGCGCAGACTGCGGCTTGCTGTGCTTACCGGTCTTTTTCCAAAACGGAATCATGTGTCATGCCTCCCTTCATCAAAATCGCATAGTAGTTGTTGGTCTTGTAGGGGCGGATCTTCGGACGGACAAACCGGGACTGCACATAGTACGACAGCAGCTTTTCCATGGGCTGACCGTTTTTCTCGTACATTCCAAGGAAGAACGCCGGCAGCATCACCGCTATCATGCCGAGGGTAGCGGCAGTGTTGCCGCCGGAATCTCGGAGAACAAAAAACAGCGGCACTCCAATGAGAGCCGCTGTGCCAAAGCAGACAAGCTGCCGTTTGGTCAGGTTGAATGCGACCTTCGATTTTACTTTCGTCAGGTCACGGGGAACGGAAATATACGCAGCCAATAAAGCACCTCCTTTAATGCGCTCCGAGAACAGATTTTGTCACGGAACTGGTCTTGAACAGGCTGAAACAGAGCAGAACAGTGTAGCCCACAATGCTCCAAATGGAGTTGATGGCATCCCCGGAAATCGCCACGCTCTGGATCAGCACGGCATAAATTGCCACGCAGATGAGGATGAGAAAGCCCTGAAAGCCCAATGCGAACAGGCATTTAAGGTAGTTCTGCCCCATGTGCGACTGCTCGTGGTTGCCCCATGTTGCCATGGGGATGGGCGCAAGGCTCACCATGCAATATATCTCAATCATTCTTCCGTACACGATGACAAAAATGATGATGCTCAAGATCCGCATGGTGATGCCGATGAAGAAACTTTGCAGGAAAAGCCCGAACAGGGGGCCTACATCCATCTGCATTAGGCTGGCTTCCAGCATCGACAAGCCAATGTCGTTGACACGGGTGTTTCCGGCGATGATGCCGCTGGAATCGGACACCACCTTCTGTGTCAGGTCAAAGACCGCCATCACAATATCGAAGGTGTTGCTGATGAGCCATACCGAAACAGCGGTCTTAAAAATCCAGCGCATGATGAGGGCAGGCTCAAACTGCGCCATATTGTTATGCTGAGTGATCATCTCGATCAATTCATAACAGGCGATGAAGGTCAGGATGATGCCTGCAATGGGTAGCACCACGTTCCGGGAGAGGGCTTCGATCATAGCGAACACTCTCGGCTCAAAGCTGGAGGGCTTGGTGCCCACCTGCTGGGCGATATTGCCGACCTGCGTGTTCACATCGTCGAACAGGCCGGAAAGGTTTGACATAATGCCTGCCGTCAGGATGCCTTTGATCCAGTCGGCAATGGCTTTAAGAACGGTTTCCATTCAGCAGTCACCGTCCTTAGCTGAAGTGGTTGATAAGGGTCTTGAGAAGGTTCAGGAGAAAAATAATGTGGGTCAAAAACTGCATAATAGCACCGCCTTTCGCTGATGGGTGGATAAAAACGCGGCTTGGAGCACGGACATTTAATAAAACTGCAAGCTGCAGAGGGCTTTCCGCTGCTGCTCAAGCCGCCGTATGGAACAATGCCCTCATTTCATCTATCATTTTTGATTGATGAATGATAGATGAAATGATATGAGCAAACACAAAAAGTGTTCGACGGAAACAAAAAAGCCGACTGCTTTTCGGCAATCGGCAAATCATAATCAAAGCTATATAGCTGTTTTTATAAGTCGGCGAACAGGAACCTTATGATAAACATCAAGGATGCGTTTTTCTCCATTTCGCCAAAAGGGGTTCATATAATAACAATCGCATTCTTTACAATACCAAATGTATTCAGCTTCTCCGTTGATCTCTAATGTGAATGCCTTCATTTTTAGAAGCGGATGCCACGGGCAATGTTTCTGAAGCTTTTCTTTTTGACGATCAGCTTTGCAAAGTCCAAAAAGCTTACCACATTTTAGAGGGGGCGGATTAAACTTAAAACGACTATCAATGGGATTTTCTATATGATCATTGAAGTTTGATAATCCAAGTTGATTGAGAGGTCTATAATGAAGCCCTGCATTATGTTGATTTTTTGCCATTATAACAATCCTTTCTCAAGCAAGCATTTTGCCCTCCAGATAGGAGCAGCGGAGATAATCAGGATTGGTGTAGTATACGTTGGAATTGAAATCGGAGATCTCATCCGTGATAAACGACGAAAAAACATCCAGAATTGCCTGTGCAGCATCTTCATCTTTCATGGTGGACAGCACCAGCCCCTGATACAGCATTCCGATGGAGGTTGCAGAAGGGACCGTATAGCGGCACTCCGCAGCAGTATCAAAATCCCCATCCGGGATGTTGAGATCTTCAATCAGCTCATCTGAAACCTGCTCAAAGGACAGACAGTGGTTTACTTCTGCCAGCCGGAGCTGCCGTTCGATGCCGGCTTTTGTGAAGTGACGAATCACATCCTGCCGATGATTTTTGGTCTTACGGGCGATGGTCTCGATCAGGCTGCAAACGTAGAGAACATCATTTTTCTGCTTTTCGGTCATGGATGGATTCACTCCTCTCAAAGGTCAGGCAGTGCAAAGCGTTTACGGTATGAAAGCTGATCTGGTGTGTTGGATGCTTGAACTTCGCCAATGCCCAAAATGCTTCACGGCTGATCTGCCCGGACGTAAATCCATTGACATAGTCCCAGATGGTGTCATCTGCCATGGGATCCTCCACAATATCATAGGGATGGGTTTCGCCTGCACGACATTTTGCAATGAAATCCAGCCATTCGTCCGACATTTCAGGGAAACGCAGGATTTTCAGGTCAGGATTCTCTACATAGCGATAGACGTTCACAATACCATCGGCAGAACGGCGGTCTGCCCAGCGGTAGGCTTGTTGATAGCTGTTCGTGCAGTAGAATCCCCAAGAAAAGTCCTTTGTATACCGTGTGATGCGGATTTCGGGATAGACAACTTCTTCTTTACTGCCATGATACAATAAAATCTCGCTCATCTGCTTCACCTTCTGTATGAGAGATCGTTACTATGGCGTTCCTTATTATAATATGTACCGGGCGGCAATCGCCGCCCACTGTTCTTAACCGAACAGACCGCTCAGCAGGGGAATCAGGGTGATGCCCACCAGAGCGACACCGCCGCCAGCCATGAGCTGCTTCATGCCCTGACTCTTTACTTGTGTGTGGTAAAGAAGCAATAGAAGTGTAAAATTTTTTGCCGTTCCCATCCGGCACTTAGCTACTGTGTCGGATAGGTCGGGCATTATTCGTCGGGAAGTTCTACCTTGCCGACAAAGCTGTAATAAATATCAATGTCCTGTCTGCGTGTGCCGTTCTCGTCATAGCTGCACTCATGGACAACGATTTTTTCAATAAACTCCCGTAGCAGGGTATGGGTCAATTCCTCAAAGCTGGTGTACTTGCGGACAACTTTCATAAACTTTTCCGCATTAACCGTGGCTTCCTGTGCCTTTGCCAGTTCCGCTTGCAGTTCGACGGCACGGCTCTTGACCTGTTTCTGTTCGGCTTCATAGTCTGCGGAAAGTTCCGCAAAGCGTTCATCAGAAATACGCCCAGTCACACTGTCCTCATAAAGCCGCTTGAAGATAGCGGACAGCTCCGCAATCCGCTTTTCGGCTGCGTCCAGTTCCTTTCGCTTGGCAGCGTTCCGGCGTTTGCCGCCGTCCTCGTTCTGCTCGATCAGCAGCTTCATAAACTGCTTTTCATGCTTGGCTGCATAGCTTGTCACTTTCCGCAGATTGGCGGTCACACCCGCAGCCAAAAGGTCGGTGCGGATAAAATGTGCGGTGCAATCGTGGGTACGCTTCTTGTAGTTGCCGCAGATGTAGCAATCCTGTTTTCGGGTTTTGTTCTCGTATCTCTGCTGATAGAGGACGCTTCCACAATCGGCGCAGAACAGTAAGCCGGAGAACAGACCGACTTCATCATAGCGGTTTGGACGCTTGCGCTGCTTGCGTAATTCCTGCACACGCTCCCATGTGGCAAGGTCAATGATTGGCTCATGGGTATTCTCGAAAATGACCTGTTTTTCTTCGGGATTTTCCACGCTTGATTTGACCTTGTAGGACACTTTCTCGGTCTTGAAGTTTACCGTATGCCCCAGATATTCCTTGCGTTCAAGGATATGGACAATCGTGTTGGTCGCCCACTTGTAGGGATAATCGGGGTAGTAACGGCGTGTGCTGCCTGTCCTGCGGTATTCCAATGTACCCGGTGTTGGAATTTGCTGCTCGGTCAATATACGGGCGATTTTGGTTGGACCGTTCCCGGCAAGGCACAAGCTGAAAATCTGCTTGACGACCGGGGCAGCTTCTTCGTCCACGATAAAGCGTCCGTCCTCGCCTTTGAGATAGCCATAGACCGGCTGACTTGTGATAGGCTTGCCACTCATGCCTTTGCTGCGGAAAACTGCCTTGATTTTCTTGCTCGTATCTCTCACCATCCATTCGTTGAAGATATTACGCAGAGGGGCAAAATCATTGTCGCCCTGTGCGCTGTCCACTCCATCGTTGATAGCGATAAAGCGAACGCCCCTTTGTGGGAAAATCATGTCCGTATACATTCCCACTTGGAGATAGTTTCGCCCTAATCTCGACATATCCTTGACAATGACCGTTCCGACTTTCCCGGCTTCAATATCCGCAAGCATGGCTTGAAAACCGGGTCTTTGGAAGTTCGCACCGGAGTACCCATCGTCCGTGTACCATTGGAGATTGGTAAAGCCGTTCTGTTTTGCATAGCTTTCCAAAATACGCTTCTGGTTGGAGATGGAATTACTCTCGCCCTGCAATTCATCTTCATGGGATAATCTCGGATAAAGGGCAGTAATGAGGTTTTGGGTTGTCTGTCTAATCATGGTTTCCTCCATTTCCGACAGCCAGCCCCACTATTCCGTAAGGAAATTATATCACACGGGGCGGCTGTCTGTATAGCTGGTAAATGTGAATTTTGCTTCTTTATCGCCCGTCATTATGACGATTTTTTGGAATTAGGCTTGTCATACAGTATAACTTGGCTTGTGTGTAGCTGCGGTTTCCGCTTCAAGCACTTTCATCATCTTGTCGGCTGCGGTGGCTGTGGTATCTTTCTTGAAAAAGCCGGACACAACAAGCACGGTGTTACCCATGCGAATCTCCGTCACGCAGTCCGGGCGGCGGTCGGTGCGGTCATTGTTATTCTGTTTGTTTTCTGTCATAGGCAACTCCTTTCACTTCAACAGTTCTTTTAGTCCATTGAGCTTGGTTTGTGCCGTTTCCTTTCGGAAGTTCTCGCCTGTAAAGAGGATAGGCAGACACATTTCAAGCACTCGGTCATAGATACGGGCGTGGGCGGTGTCCTGTGGATTTTGCAGTTCCGTAAGGCTTAGATTGGTGGTGACAATCAGCAGCTTTCGGCTGCGGTATCGGCTGTCAATTACATTGTAGACCTGTTCCAAACCGTACTCTGTGCCACGCTCCATACCAAAATCATCAAGTATCAGCAGAGGGAAACGGCAAAGACGCTCGATATATTCGTTTCGCCCCTCAAAGCTGGCAGTTAAATCATTCAGTATCGCAGAAAAGTTTGTCATGCGGACGGAGATTTCCTGTTCCATAAGGGCATTGGCAATGCATCCGGCAAAATAGCTTTTTCCTGTGCCTACCTTGCCCCACAAGAGCAGACCATAGTTGTTTTCTCTCATCTGCTCCCAATGCTCCACATATAAATGTGCCTTGCTCATCTGCGGGCATTTGCCGTTGTCATGTGCAAAAGTCCATTCCTGCATGGTGAGGTCGGTAAAGCCCCGGCGTTTCAGTTCCATAACGGTGTCAAGGTGTCGTCTGCGTTCCTCGGCGGATTCACATTCCAAACGCTTCTCCCGTTGGCAGTCACATTCTGTCGGGTGCTTGTCATGCCCCAACCATGCGGCGGTTTCTTTGGGAAAGTAGGCTTCTTTCGCCGTGCGGCACTTGCCGCAGTAAAGCAGACCGTCCTCGCCCGTGTAGTCCTCCGGCTCTGCGGTAGTAGTCATCATATTCAAAACGGTATCGGTAAAAAGTTCAGTCATAAACTCTCGCCCTCCTTAAAGGTGTAATCGGGTATGCCTTTTTTCGGCGGTTTCTTGGCTTCGTCCTCCTGCGCCCACTTGTATATCGTGGCTGCATGACTGCGGTATTTCGTTCCTTTGGACGCTATATGAGTAGATAAGCGGTCAATATAATACTCCCATTTGTCGGGCAGTTCCGCTTTCAGCTCGTCCAGTTCCGTATCGGAAAGATAAACATTGTTGTATCTGCCATAGCTGCGGGCGGGGGCTTGTCCCGTTTCTAACTCTCTCTCTTTTTCTATCTCTATATCTATCTCTTTCTTTATCTCTATCTCTGGTGGACGAATGTCGGACAAA
>ENA-OYWR01001151-OYWR01001151.1-human-gut-metagenome-genome-assembly--contig:-NODE-1151-length-9384-cov-7.829349_pt1 | contig 9384 bp, 6 predicted proteins | sample MGYA00244816_ERZ653408 | MGnify/ENA primary metagenome ERZ653408 (study PRJEB26926, sample SAMN06165138) | human gut metagenome | biome: ENVO:00009003; feature: ENVO:2100002; material: ENVO:00002003... | reverse complement strand
GCTTCGTCGGCAGCGTCAGATGTGTATAAGAGACAGAGCTAATATGGTGAAGCATCCTAAAAAGGTCAATGCTATATTTCTCATGTCTATCATAATCTTAAGTTTTCTATGTTTTTAGTTGAATTAATAACCCGGATTCTGGTGAATCTTATCATTCGCGTCGATTACCGACTGCGGAATTGGCAAACGATAGGAATTCTTATCAAAAGTGTAAATCTGCGCTTTGCGACCTGAATCCTTAGCATACACTGCATTCATCACCTCTTCTACCTTGTCCAGACGGACCAGATCAAACCATCGTTGTCCCTCAAAAGCCAGTTCTAACCGACGTTCTTTAAGTAAGGCATTCAGCAGGACGTTTTTGTTTGAACGGACAGAGGTGGGAAGTGCTCCCAATTTGGCACGGTCGCGCACTTCATCTATTATATCGGCGGCTCCTTCCAAATCCGGCGTATCCTGCATAATCAGTGCTTCTGCTTTCAGCAACAGGACATCGGCATAACGGTACTTGATGATACTGCTGTTGGCAGAGCGGCATTTATACATGAACGGATAATTATCAGACGGATAATAGTTGCTCCAATTACAATCGTAATAGACTATTGATTCTTTGAAACGGACTTCATCCCCTTCCTGTTTGAAAGCACTAATCAGGTCACGTGACGGAGTCACCCATTTCGCCCACGTGAAATTGTTATTCCAATTCACGAGATCACGCCCGAACATCCATGTACACCAGTTACCTGCTCCGGATGTAAATTGTGCTTCAAGAATCGATTCTTTTGTATTACGCATCTTTGCATCTGTTCCCGCAGCATTCATTCCAAACAAATCACTGAAATCATCTACCAGATCAAAACCGTCCTCTTTTACTTCATCACAATATTGGATAACTTTCGTATAATCACGCAAAGGTTTCTCGGCATATATTTTAGCCAATAAGGTACGAGCTACAGATTTGGAAAACAACGTCTTATTCCCCGGCGTATTGTCCGGAGCATACAATACTGCATCCAACAAATCCTTTTCAATCTGCTGATAAGCTTCAAGTTCCGTATTTTGTTTAGGGAAATATTGTGGATATACCTCATCAATGTTTTCAGAAGTAATATCATCAGCCACCGTTGTAATCACAGGGAAATCACCCCACAGACGTACCATGTCAAACATTACCATGGCACGGAATATCTTCGCTTCTGCTTTGTATTGCGCCCGTTCGGCAGTAGTCAACGAATTATCTGTCACCAGGTCAATGTTACAAATGAGTTTATTAGCACGGGCCACATCCTCCAGATAACGGTTCCAGTCACGTTCCAACACAGAATTGGAACCTTCAATAGAGTTATTCTCAAACGGAACAACTTCCGCTCCGGTAGTACCGGCATAAGCATTATCCGAATGGGAGTCTGCAATCAAAAGTAAATCCACATACCAATGTTCCTGACGGTCACGCATTTGATTATAAAGCGTTGTCAGATGACTTTCAACTGCAGCTTTATCCTTGAATACGATTTTTGTACCATCACTTGTCACTCCTTCCGTCACATCCGAATAGGTGTCTAATGGCTCATAATTCAGCGAGCAGGAAGAAAGTCCCAATAGCAAGCCGGAGGTTAATCCGTAAAATATAGTTCTTAGTTTCATAATCTTTCCTTTCATTAGAATTCAACATTAATACCAAACACGTATGATCTGCAATGCGGGTAAGTACCCCAATCGATACCTTGTACCGTACCGCTGTTACCCCATTGGTTTACTTCCGGGTCCATTCCCGAATAGCTGGTCCATGTCAGCAGGTTAGTAGCCGTGAAGTAAGGTTGCAAACGGGTAATTCCCCATTTCTTCAGCAGTTTGCCTTTAACATTGTAGGACAAGGAAACATCCTTCAATCTTAAATAACTGCCATCTTCTACAAAATAGGTAGAATTGAGTAATTTGAAATTAGCCTTAGGCACGTCTGTTATCTGTCCGGGTATTTTCCAACGATTCAGTACACGGGCCGACTGATTCTTACCATCATACATACCTTCCGTTTCAATACGTGAAGCATTATAAATATCGTTTCCATAAGAACCTTGGATAAAGATACTCAAGTTAAAGCCTTTCCATGAAAAGGTATTAGTCATACCATAGGTGAAATCGGGATTCGGATCACCGATATAGGTACGGTCGGAAGATGATATTTTACCGTCATTGTTCAAATCACGATACATCAATTCACCGGTTTCAGGATCTACCCCATCACTTATATAACCGTAGAAACCTCCCAAAGCACGGCCCGGCTCATTACGTACCACATAGTCATTCACCACATCCGCAGTTTTAGCATCGTAATAAACTTTCTGTAATTCCAGTTTTGTCAATTTATTCCGGTTAAAAGAGATATTGAAGTCTGTATCCCATGTAAATGCTCCTCCACGAAGATTTTTCGAACTAATAGAAAGCTCAAAACCCTTATTTACCATTTCACCCTCGTTACGGGCAATAGACGTAGCGGCTGCGGCACCGGCAGGTAATGACACATTCATCAACATGTTTTTGGTCTTCTTATAATAATAGTCGGCATTAAACGTCAACCGTCCATTCAATATGGTCAGATCCAAACCTATATTGGTCTGTGTCGTGGTTTCCCATGTTAAATCAGATGTACGCAAGTTGGCCTGGCTAATGGTAGGAACAGCATTTGCATAATCAGTAGAATCACCTTCGCCGCCTTTCTTAAACCATTCGATACGACCGATATTGTAACGCTGCAAATATGCATAGTCACCAATACCCGACTGGTTACCGGTTTGTCCCCAGCCACCGCGCAATTTTAAATCGTCAATCCATGTCAGGTTCTCCATGAACTTCTCCGAAGAAATACGCCAGGCTGCAGAGAATGAAGGAAATACGCCCCAACGATGATCGGGATGCAATTTAGAAGAACCATCGGCACGAAGATTAGCTGTTACCAGGTATTTACTGTCGAAGTTATAAGCTACACGTCCGAAGAATGACATAATTCCCCATTGGGACGCACCCGTACCTGTATTATCCCAAGATATTTTATTGGCAGCATTCAATGTTTGAATCTGATCGCTACGATAGTGTGAACCGTTGATCCAGCTATTTGAATAGTCTGAATCCGTCCATGACGAACCGGCCATTACTTCCAAGCCATGTTTCTTGAAGTTTTTATTATAAGTCAATACATTATCAAATGTCAGCACTGTGTTCATATTCCGATTGTCCGAAGCCTCACCGTACTGATTGCGGCCCCAAGCAGTAGAAATCGGATCAAGAAAAGTGGTATTAACAGCGTTGCGACGGTCAAGAGTAAGAGTAGACTTAAACTTCAGTTCCGGAAATGGAGTCAGCAATATATTACCCGATGCCAACAAGCGGTTTTCTTTGTCTTTGTTATTTTTCGCGCGGGCCATATTTTCTAATGGATTGGTGATATTACCCACTCCATAGAAGTTATTGTAATACTGATTAGGGTTCAAAGCATCCCACACCGGCGCATAAGTCGGTGTATTGATAACAGCCAGAATAACACCACCCCGATTCGAGCCTGTTCCCATTGCTCCGCCTCCATTGCTTGTATAATCTGAATAAGAGATATTAGCACTTACTGTCAGCCATTTACGAACCTGATTTTCCAGATTTACCCGGAAATTGTAACGCTTGTAATAAGAGATGTCCAACACTCCCTGTTCTTTGAGGTAACCCGCAGAAAGGTAATATTTCATTTTCTCATTACCATTGGATACAGCTACCTGATAATTTTGAGTCTTTCCGGTCGTATACGTTTCATCAAACCAGTCGGTGCGATCGGGTAATCCGTCCGGCAAAGACACTAGTCCGATTTCATCCTGCAATTCTTTATATTGTGCTGCATTCAGGGATTCTACTTTATCGGCCACTTTGTTCAAACCGAACTGGGCTGTCAAAGAAACTTTGGCATTACCGGCTGCACCGGCCTTCGTAGTAATTAGAATGACTCCGTTAGCGGCACGCGAACCGTAGATAGATGCCGATGAAGCATCTTTCAATATCTGCATACTCTCAATATCATTCGGAGAAAGGAACTTGATATTGTCTACAGGCACTCCATCTACTACATACAACGGATCATTACTACCATTCATTGAAGTAGTACCACGAACACGGATAGACATTTCACCGCCCGGCGTACCGTTAGGCTGAATCACCGAGACACCGGCTGCCTTACCTTGAATGGCCTGTCCTGCCGAAACAATAGGCCGCATATCCAAATCCTTGGTAGATACGGAAGAGATAGCGGTAGTCACATCTTTCCGTTTCACCGAACCATAACCGATGACCACCACTTCATCAAGCACTTCATTATCTTCCTGAAGTGTGATCTTCATCTGTTGGGCTGCCTTTACCTCCTGCGACTTATAACCCACATAAGAGAATATCAAAATGGCGTTTTGCTTAACGTTTAATGTGAAGTTGCCATCTAAATCGGTAATTGCTCCGTTAGACGTACCTTTCTCTTGTACACTAACACCGATTAGCGGTTCTTTTTGAGCATCCAGGACTTGACCGGATGCAGTAATTTGCTGTGCGGATGCACTCAAAGATAAAAACATTGCCAAGATAGCAAAGAAAATCTTGCGACTCCCCGAAAGGATTTTTCGCCTGTTTTTTTTCATGCGTACTAAGTTTTAAAGTTAATAATAAGACGCTCGTCAGCAATGGGCTATTCTCATTACTTTCGAAGCACAGGTCAAAAGTATAAAGAAATTAAAGTGAGCTAACAAGGAGGGGGCAATAAGTGGATTACACAAAACGATAATCCACTTATTTTCATCTATTTACATTCAGAACGTATACCTAAAAAAGTGGTTGATTTACAGTCCGAATTAGCGAATTTTTCGCACTAAATCGTCAAAATCCTCTCTCGATCCACGGGCTTTATTCCTTACTTTCGCCCGATAATTATAAATTGTATTCACCGAATAACGAAGAAACTCCGCAATTTGTGAACTGTCTTCAATACCCAGACGTATCAAAGCAAAGATGCGCAGTTCAGTATTCAATAACTCGCCTTTCTTCGGTAAAATCTGTTCATTTTCCTGTAATAAGTCATTGAATTTTCCCACAAAGTTAGGGAAGAGATGCAAAAAGGCTGTATCAAAGTTAGCATACAATTCTTCCAGTTCTTCGTCAAGAGCATCTTGGGAACGCGTTATCTTTAATAACTCCGCAATTTGTCCGGCAGACACTTTCTTATTCACCATCCGCCGGTAAGCGTCTAAACGGTTGATATAAGTAGAACACAACTTGATGAAACGGGCAATATACTCTTCCTTGATCTGATTGGACTCCGAGAGTTCGATATTGGTAGAAGACAAGCAACTATTCATTTGCCTCAACTCCTCATTCAATCCGTTTAACTGCTTATTAGCTACCTGAAGATGATTTCTTGCATCTGCCAGCTTTTTCATCTGACGGTAGATATATCCCAAAGCTACAATCAACAACACCAATAGTGCAGTGATAAGCAGCAGGTTCTGTTGAAGACGGTCGTTCTGCTTTTCAATCATTGCCTGATAGGTTTTATCAATCAATGAAAGCACGTCAGCACTCTGCCAACTACGCAGACGGGCATTGTAGAACTTGGTCGCATTCCACGAAAAGTGCATATATTGGTACGCACGTTCCATATCACCATCTTCGTAAAGTAGCTGGGCAAGCATCCACAACGAAGCATGGTCCTTAATGGCAGAACGAATATCCGATATAGCAGAAAGACAAAGATTCCGTTTCTCTCCCAGACTATCATTACTGTACTTGTAAATCAAAGAACGATGATAAGTAGCCATCGCATATTGGGGAGTATATGGTTCTATTTTCGTCAACCGGAGATCATTCACTTTCAGGGCATCCTCATACTGGCGTTGATCGCGAAATGATGCTTCACGCATCAGCAGGTATTCTTCCGATTCCGGAGGCAATATAGCATATAATGAATCTCTATATGCCTGTGAAATACTCCAATAACGTCCCGAAAAGGTTTTATCCTGTGTATAAACGCCCAACTCGCCATACACATGGTCAAAGCAGGTGTAATAATCGGCTATTAAACGAGGAATGATTTTCCGACGATCTACCGATTCCAGCACATCAAGAGACTCTTTATACATTCCAGTTGATGATAATAATAGCGAAAGCTGCAACTGACTTTCTATCTTCCGGTCCGTATCACGCAAGCGCTCTGCAATCCGGATATTTTCATTCAAATAGTGGATTGCAGAGTCGCAGATAAAGGCTTTATATTCTTTGTATATCTGACTGTTCAGATTGTACTGTTCCGCGGAATTAGGTTCTATTCCGTGCGTCAGTTCTTTAAGGTGCTTGATACGTGATTCACGTTGAGCGACATAAGTCTCATGTTCTTGAATCGTCAAATCAAGCACATTCAACAGTGAGTCCAAGGTCTTATCGGCCCAGGTATATAATGGAAAAGAGAGAAGTAAAAGAAATATCAGGTACTTTTTTTTCACCGGAGTATTAAACTTTAATAGAAGATTACAAGATTAATAAAGACAAATGTAGAGAAAATCTTCGTAATCTTATTACAAATAGTTCATAAATTAAAGGAACAACCCCCGGATACATACCTGATGAAAATAAATACCATATTACCAACCGAAGCTCTTACCAATAAAAGTATTATCTTTGTTGCATGAAAAAATTAGTCATTGTAGGATGTGGACGACTTGCAGAAATCGTTGCGGATGCAGTTGTCAAAGGCTTATTACCAGATTATAATCTGGTAGGTGTCTATTCGCGTACGGCGTCAAAAGCAGCGCACATCGTAAATAAAATGCAGCAACATGGCAAGCCTTGCATTGCTTGTGCCAAATTGGAAGAGTTATTGGCATTAAAACCAGATTATCTGGTAGAATCGGCCTCTCCTGCCGCTATGCGGGAATTGGCTTTGCCGGCATTGAGAAACGGAACCTCTGTCATTACCTTGTCTATCGGTGCTTTGGCAGACGAGACATTCTATCAGGAAGTGACAGAAACCGCCAGAGCAAATGGTACACGGGTCTATATTGCATCCGGAGCTACCGGTGGATTCGATGTTTTAAGAACTGCCTCTCTGATGGGAAATACGACGGCCCGCTTCTTCAATGAAAAAGGTCCTAATGGACTCAAAGGAACTCCCGTTTATGATGATTCCTTGCAAACGGAGCAACGTACTGTTTTCTCCGGTAGTGCTGCGGAAGCTATTCGCCTCTTTCCAACCAAAGTGAATGTTACAGTTGCCGCTTCACGGGCTTCTGTCGGTCCGGAGAACATGCAGGTATCCATACAGTCTACTCCCGGATTTGTGGGAGATACGCAAAGAGTAGAAATCAAAAATGACCAGGTGCATGCCGTAGTAGACATTTATAGTGCTACATCGGATATTGCAGGGTGGTCAGTAGTGAGCACCCTGATTAATATCGCATCACCCATTGTATTCTGACAAATTGGCCAACACTTTTGCGCTCAGGCGGTCAAACGCCTGACGCGTGCGGCCAGTAGACACCTGCATACAACGTACATGCGGATGATTGAGCAGTTGCTCACCCCCCAATGCGCCTATCGTGTCACAAAAACAAAGGTTATCACCTTCCAGCCATTCAGTAAAAGCAGCCTCATCCCATGCTGGTGACAAACCGGTATTGAATAAGATCTTCCGGTTACCCATCTGCTTAAATTCCTCTTCGTGCAACAGAATCGTATTTTTATTAAGGCAACAACAAATGACTTCACTCTCTGCAAGGAGTTTCCCCAATGACAAAAAGCGATATCCTTTGGCAGTAGCCGCTTCTTTCTCACTGCGGGCATAATATGAAATATCAGCACCAAAGAACTTCAAAGCGTCCGCTATCATGCCGCCCGACTTACCCAGTCCGACTATTCCGACTTTCAATCCGGTGATCTCACGAGGCAACTCCTCCCACGATTCCTGCCCAAAGCCGTGCAAACAGCGCACCAACTCACTGACTACATATTCCACTACTCCCTCGTCACCATAATCCCGAATACCTGTCACCGTGATACCCCGTTCATTAGCATAGCGAATATCGACATTGGCACTTTCGGGAGAATAGAGTGAACAACACATTCCAATGTATTTCACATTCGGACAACACTCGAGTACATACCGGTTGATACGGGAGGTATAACTCAAAAGCACCGCATCAGCATCTCCGATACGGGCAATGATTTCATCATCATTCGCGGGTATGTCAGGATACATCACCACCTGACCGGCAAATGAATACAACGCTTTTTCGGCCGACGGAACCAGACTGACCGGCTCTATAGCTACAAGTTTCTGAAACATCGTTTTTTTATTTTAGATTATTCGCGGTTAAGATAACCAATTGAAGAATAAACACTTTGCATAATTTGGGGAATTGAGAGATAACAATTTGGTAACTGTGCGCATTTTAGCGATTTGCAGAGTTGTATCTTCAAGTAACTCTTTCGAATACAAAAGTAACAAAATTCTCTCAGGAAACAAACTCACGACCGGTTTTTATACAATTCGACAGTAAAAAAAACTCCGTTATTCGATAATCTTCCTTTTGACAGAGGACAGCTTTCCTAAGTCATGCGGAGTAAATTGTATAAAGCAAAAGGATCCCTGCAATTTGACAGTAGGGACCCTTTTTGCAAGTTGGGCGGAGATATATTTTGTAATCTGCCAATGGCAGAGCGTTTTTAATCGACTACTAATTAAGATATAATCTTTTTACGACAACATATGTCGTCTACCGCATCAGGCATAAAATTGGATTTCCCAAAATAAATCAGACCGCCTCGAAGTTCAACTTCGGGAAAGGCGCGGATTACGGTGGCGTGATGCTGACGCTCTTCCATTTCATGGGGGAACCGTTTTCCCCCACAGTCCATTCGTTGTAGGCTGTGGCTGTGGGGACGGCAGTGCCACCATACTGCTTGTCGGCGTTCAGCACGAGGTCGCACTTGGCGGGATCGAATGCGTTATCTCCGGTATGACCGTCTCTGTTGTGAAAAACGGCGGTGTGCTCTATACTGGTGGTACCATCACTTATGCTAACGAAATCTCCGGCTGCGGTGGCTTCTATCCGGGTGAGAGCTTTGCAGCCCGTTACGATATAATTGCCGAACTGGGTACACTTCGGTATTTTGAGCGTTTCGAGGCCCGTGCATCCGTAGAAAGCCTCCTGGCCTATCGCAGTCACATTATCCAAAGCGAGCGTCTCCAATGAAGTGCATCCCCAGAATGCGTTTAGATTAATCCAGGTAACCTGCGAAAGATTCACCGTAGTCAGCGCAGCGCAACCTGAAAAAGCACCAGTTCCGATTACCTCTGTCTCTTATACACAT
>ENA-OYWR01001122-OYWR01001122.1-human-gut-metagenome-genome-assembly--contig:-NODE-1122-length-9586-cov-7.230196_pt1 | contig 9586 bp, 9 predicted proteins | sample MGYA00244816_ERZ653408 | MGnify/ENA primary metagenome ERZ653408 (study PRJEB26926, sample SAMN06165138) | human gut metagenome | biome: ENVO:00009003; feature: ENVO:2100002; material: ENVO:00002003... | reverse complement strand
CTGTTGCCAAGGCCGTTACCGCTGCCGCTGTGAAGGATGCCGGTTTCGACAGCCTGGAGGCCGCCGCTGAGGAGAAGGTCGCCTTCGTCTTTATGGGCCACGGCACCTCCCACACCGCAAAAGTGAGCTACAGCCAGATGCAGACCGCCATGCAGACCCTGGGCTACAGCAACGTGTTCATTGGCACGGTGGAGGGTGAGCCCGAGGAGACCGCCTGCGAGAACGTCATCGAGGCTGTCAAGGCCGCCGGTTACACCAAGGTCATCCTGCGTCCCCTGATGGTCGTTGCCGGTGACCACGCCAACAACGATATGGCCGGTGCGGATGACGATTCCTGGCTGAGCCAGTTCCAGGCCTCCGGTGACTTCGCGTCCGTGGAGTGCCAGATCGCCGGTCTGGGTGAGATCGAGGACATCCAGCAGCGCTACATTGAGCACACCAAAGCCGCCATTGATTCCCTGAACGGCTAATATTCCGCATTCCAATGCCCGAAGGGAGAGATCTTTTCGGGCATTTTTTATGGAGAGCTTCCCCGCATGAGGAGAAACACTCCCATTTCAAATTCTGAATTTTTGAGGTATTTTGTTTATGCACTGCAAACAGTTTGTTTCCCTGTTCGTTGCTTCTCTGATGCTGGCCGCCGTCCTCACCGGCTGCGGCGGGGCTTCTTCCACTGCTTCCTCTGCTGCCAGCTCGGAAGCCGCTTCTGCCGTGAGCGCTGCCGCCGCTTCCGAAAGCACCGAAGCCGCCCTGCCGGACGGCGTGTACACGGCTGAGTTCGACACCGACAGCGGTATGTTCCACGCCAACGAAGCCTGCAATGGCATGGGAACCCTGACCGTGGAGAACGGGCAGATGACCTTCCATGTCAGTCTGGCCTCCAAGAAGATCGTCAACCTGTACGTTGGCATGGCCGCCGATGCCGAGGCCAACAAGGCAGACTGGCTGCTGCCTACCACCGACACCGTCACTTACTCTGATGGCACCTCGGAGGAGGTCTACGGCTATGATATCCCCGTGGCCGCTGTGGACGAGGACTTCCAGCTGGCACTCCTCGGGACCAAGGGCAAGTGGTATGACCACACTGTGAGCATCCGCAATGCACAGCCCAAGACGGAAGAAGCCGCCGAGACCCCTGCGGACGGTGAATACAGCGTGAATGTGACCCTGGAGGGCGGCTCTGGCCGTGCCACTGTGGAAAGCCCTGCCGCCCTGACCGTGGCGGACGGCAAAATGACCGCTGTCATCCTGTGGAGCAGCCCCAATTATGATTACATGATCGTGGACGGCGAGAAATATCTGCCCACCAACACCGAGGGCAACTCCACCTTTGAGATCCCTGTTTCTGCACTGGACACCCCGCTGGCTGTCACTGCCGATACCGTAGCCATGAGCACCCCCCATGAGATCGAGTATACGCTGACCTTTGCGCTGAACTGATGAAACTGACGAGACAACAATTCCTGCGCGTTCTGCCTGCTACAGTACTGGCCCTGTCGGGTTGCGCCGCCTCCGAGACAGCGCCCGCCAGCACAGAAGAACTGGTCTTTGACCATGCCTGCCCGCTGGATTACGCCACACAGTTTACTGCCGACTGCTATGAGGGCGGCTATACCATGTTGACCCTGACCGAATCGGGGGAGCAGTTCCTTGTGACCCCGGAGGATGCCGCTGCGGTGGAAGGCCTGCCCGAGAGCGTGACCGTGCTGCGTCAGCCCATCCGGAACATCTACCTTGTCTCCACCTCGGTGATGGACCTGTTCCTCGCGCTGGATGGGCTGGACAGCGTGACCCTTTCCGGCACCCAGGCGGAGGGCTGGTATCTGGATGAGGCCAGAGCCGCCATGGAGGACGGGCGCATTGCCTATGCGGGCAAGTACAGCGCCCCGGACTACGAAAAGATCCTTGCGTCCAACTGCGGCCTTGCCATCGAGAACACCATGATCTACCACACCCCGGAGGTCAAGGAGCAGCTGGAACGGTTCGGTATCCCGGTGCTGGTGGAGCGCTCCAGCTATGAGAGCGGCCCGCTGGCCCGGCTGGAATGGCTCAAGTTCTGGGGCATCCTGCTGGGGAAAGAGGAGCTGGCGGAACAGGAATTCGCCCGGCAGGTGGAGCGCCTTGCACCGCTGACCGGGCAGGTTTCCACCGGCAAGCGCTGTGCCTTTTTCTCCATCACAGCCAACAACCTTGCCAATGTGCGCAAGGGCGGCGACTATGTGGCCCAGATGATCGAGATGGCGGGCGGTGACTATGTGTTTGCGGACCTGGCCGACAACGGCAACAACCTTTCCACCATGAACCTGCCGCTGGAGGATTTTTACGCCGGTGCAAAGGATGCGGATGTGCTCCTTTACAACAGCACCATTGAGGGCGTGGTGCACACCACCGAGGAACTGGTGGCAAAATGCCCCCTGCTGGCCGAGTTCAAGGCCGTGCAGAGCGGCAGTGTCTGGTGCACCACCCAGAGCTTTTTCCAGCAGAGTACGGCGCTGGTCGATTTTGTGCTCGACCTGCACCGTGTCTTTACGGAGGATGACCCCGCCGACCTGCAATTTCTGAGGAAAGTAGAGTAACCTATGACCAGCAAAAAGCGCCTGATCCTTTCTTACGGCATCCTTGCCCTGCTGCTGGCGGTGCTGTTTGCCGCCAACCTGTTCTGGGGCAGTGTGTCCCTGACACCGGGGGCAGTGCTGGCGGCCCTGACCGGCCGCGGGCAGGACGCTCTGAGCGTGGGCATCATCACCCAGCTGCGCCTGCCCCGGGCCGTGATGGTGGTGCTGCTGGGGGCGGCGCTCTCGGCGGCTGGCTACCTGCTGCAGACCTTTTTTGCCAACCCCATTGCAGGCCCCTTTGTCATGGGCATTTCCAGCGGGGCCAAGCTGGCCGTGGCACTGGTCATGGTGGCTTTTCTGAACCAGGGCCTGCTCACCAGCTCCCTTACCCTGATCACAGCCGCCTTTGCGGGGGCCATGGCCTCCATGGCCTTTGTGCTGGCGGTCTCCCGGCGGGTGCAGCGGATGAGCATCCTTGTCATCTGCGGCGTAATGATCGGCTACATCTGCTCAGCCGTCACGGAGTTTGTGGTGGCCTTTGCCCAGGACAGCAACATCGTCAACCTCCATAACTGGTCTCAGGGCAGCTTTTCCGGCATGACCTGGGGCAATGTGCGGGCGGCGGCGCTGGTGGTGCTGCCCGCTCTGGCGGCGGCGTTCTGCCTTTCCAAGCCCATGGCCGCCTACCAGATGGGGGAGGCCTACGCCCGGAGCGTGGGCATCAATGTCAAAGCCTTTTCCCGGCTGCTGGTGCTGCTTTCCAGCCTGCTGGCCGCCTGTGTCACGGCCTTTGCGGGGCCCATCTCCTTTGTTGGCATCGCGGTGCCCCATCTGGTCAAGCAGCTGTTCGGCAGTGCAAGGCCGCTGGTGGTGCTGCCCGGATGCTGCCTGGGCGGGGCGGCTTTCTGCCTGCTGTGTGACCTCATCGCCCGCAGCATGTTTGCCCCCACCGAGCTTTCGATCAGCGCCGTAACGGCAGTGTTTGGTGCACCGGTGGTCCTCTGGCTGCTGGTGCGCCGGGGTCAGGAAGGTGTGCGATGAAATACCTCTGTGAAACGAAAGAACTGGCCATCGGCTATGGCGGCGCGCCCCTTGCTTCCGGCATCACGCTGGGGGCGGTGCCGGGGCAGATCCTGGCCCTCATCGGGCCAAACGGCGCGGGCAAATCCACCCTGCTCAAAACGCTGGCGGGCCAGCTGGCCCCCCTGGGCGGGGCTGTCCTGCTGGATGGCCGCAGCCTGACCGATTACACCGGCCCGGCCCGGGCCCGGAAGCTGGCCCTGATGCTGCCCCATACCCGCCGCACCGAGCTGACTTCCTGCTTTGAGTTTGCCGCCGCTGGGCGCATCCCCTATACCGGGCGGCTGGGCATCCTGTCCGATACCGACCGGCAGGCCGTGCGGGACGCGCTGGAACTGGTGGGGGCTGCCCCTCTGGCAGACCGGGATTTCAACTGCATCAGCGACGGCCAGCGCCAGCGCGTTCTGCTGGCCCGCGCTATCTGCCAGCAGCCCGGAGTTCTGCTGCTGGACGAGCCGACCTCTTTTCTGGATGTCAAGGGCAAGATCGAGCTGCTGACCATCCTGCAGAAACTGGCCCATGAGCAGGGGCTGGCCGTGATCGTCAGCCTGCACGAGCTGGACATGGCGCAGAAGATCGCGGACGCGGTGGTCTGCGTGTTCCCGCACAGCGTTTCGGGGGCGCTGACCCCGAAGGAGGCTTTTGCCCCGGAGAACATCCGGGCGCTGTACAGCCTGACCAAGGAGCAGTACGAGGCCGTGTTCGGCCCGGAAAAGCCTGCCGGGCCGAAATTTGAACATTACGTCCGCAGCGGGCAGAAGCTGCTCCGCTGCGGGTACACCACCGGCACCTGCGCGGCGCTGGGTGCGGCGGGGGCCGCGCGGCTCCTGCTCACCGGCCATGCCCCGGAGAGCGTTGCCCTGCGCACGCCGAAGGGCATCGTGGTGGAGGTGGCTCCGCTGTACTGCCGCCCCGCCGGAGCCGGAGCCGAATGCGCCATTGAGAAGGACGGCGGGGATGATGTGGATGTGACCACCGGCCTGCCCGTGATCGCCGCCGTAGAATTGCTGCCCAATACCACCGAGATCCGCATCTCCGGCGGCAAGGGCGTGGGCCGGGTGACCAAGGCCGGGCTGGACCAGCCGGTGGGGGAAGCTGCCATCAACCATGTGCCCCGGCAGATGATCGCCGAGGCCTTGCAAAGGGAAGCCGAGAGCGCCTGCTACACCGGCGGCTTTGCCGTGACCATCTCCATCGAGGGCGGGGAAGAGGTGGCAAAGCGCACCTTCAACCCCCACATCGGGGTCGAGGGCGGGCTTTCGGTGCTGGGAACCAGCGGCATTGTGGAGCCCATGAGCCAGCAGGCGATCCTGGATACCATCCAGCTGGAAATGAACCAGGTCGCTCTCCGGGCGGGCAGCCCCAGGCGGCTCATCCTTGCCCCCGGCAATTACGGGCTGGACTATCTGCACGAAAGATACCCGGAGTTTCACGCTGTTCCGGTGGTGAAAACCTCGAACTTTATTGGAGACACGCTGGATATGGCTGCTGCGGCCCGCTTTGAAGAGGTGCTTCTGGTGGGCCATGTGGGCAAGCTGGTCAAGGTGGCGGGCGGTATTATGAACACCCATTCCCACACTGCTGACTGCCGCACCGAGCTGTTCTGCACCCATGCGGCGCTCTGTGGCGCTTCCCGGGAAGTCTGCGCCGCCCTGATGAACGCTGCCACCACCGATGCCTGTCTGGAACTCCTGGACAGCGCCGGCCTGCGGGCTCCGGTGCTGGAAAGCCTGCTGCGGGCGGTCCAGCTCCACCTTGACCGGCGGGCCTGCGGGGCGTTCCGGGTGGGGGCGGTGCTGTTTTCCAACCAGCACGGCCCGCTGGGAGCCACCGACACTGCCGCACAACTGCTGAACGAATGGAAGGAGCATTGAGATGGTACATTTTGTGGGCGCAGGCCCCGGCGCACCTGACCTTATCACCCGGCGGGGCGCGGCCCTGCTGCAGGAAGCCGACTGCATCATTTATGCGGGCAGTCTGGTCAACCCGGCCCTGCTGGGGCTGGCGAAGCCGGAGTGCGCCGTTTACAACAGCGCCGAGATGACGTTGGAACAGGTGCTGGACGTGATGCGCCGGGTGGAAGCCGCAGGCGGGACCACCGTGCGGCTCCACACCGGCGACCCCTGCCTGTATGGGGCCATCCGGGAGCAGATGGACGCACTGGATGCGGATGGCATCCCCTACGATGATACCCCCGGCGTGTCCAGCTTTTGCGGGGCGGCGGCGGCGCTGAACGCCGAGTACACCCTGCCCACCATCAGCCAGACCGTGATCATCACCCGGATGGAAGGGCGCACCCCGGTGCCGGAAAAGGAGAAGCTGGCCAGCCTTGCCGCCCATGGGGCGACCATGGTGGTCTTCCTCTCCATCGGCCTCATCGACAAGGTGCAGCAGGCCCTGCTGGCGGGCGGAGCCTACACGCCGGAGACCCCTGCCGCCGTGGTCTATAAGGCCAGCTGGCCGGAGCAGAAGGTGGTGCGCTGCACCGTGGGCACGCTGGCCGGGAGCACCCGCGCCAACGGCATCACCAAGACGGCGCTCATCGTGGTGGGGGAATTTCTGGGCACCCGGTATGAGCGGAGCAAGCTCTACGACCCAACCTTTACGACGGAGTTCCGCAAGGGGGCAGACCAGTGACCCGCGCCTATCTCGCCTTTACGGAAAAAGGGCTGGCGCTGGCCCAAAAGCTGGCCGGTGCCCTGCCCGGCACCGTAGACCGCTGCGGCCATGGCGGGCCCGGCCTTGCCGATTGGGCTGCAGAGCAGTTCGCCCATGCGGATGCCCTGATCTTTGTGGGGGCTGTGGGCATAGCGGTGCGGGCCATTGCGCCCCACTGCCGGAGCAAGGCGGTGGACCCTGCCGTGGTGGTGCTGGACGAGTGTGGTCATTTTGCGGTGCCGATCCTTTCGGGGCATCTGGGCGGGGCCAACGATCTGGTCCGGGCGCTGGCGGCGGTCTGCGGTGCGGTGCCGGTCATTACCACGGCCACCGATGCCAACGGTGTGTTTGCCGTGGATGAGTGGGCCAGGCACCAGAACTGCGCCGTGCTGGAGCCGGGGCGCATCAAGCGCGTCAGCAGCAGACTGCTGGCGGGCGGGCCGGTGCGGTACCGGTCAGAATTCCCCATTGCCGGGCAGGCCCCTGCCGGGGTGGTCCCGGCGGGGGAGGCAGAGCGCGCCGACTTTGCCCTGACCCTTTTCCCGGCGGGCGATGCGCTGCACCTGATCCCGAAGATCGGTGTGCTGGGCATCGGGTGCAGGCGGGGGACCAGCGCCGCACAGCTGGAAGCGGCCTTTGCACAGTTCTGTGCGGCCCACGGCCTTGCAGCAGTGTGCATCACGGCGGCAGCCAGCATCGACCTGAAAGCCCATGAGCCGGGTCTGCTGGAATTTTGCAGAGCCCACGGCTGGCCGGTGCAGTTCTATTCTGCCGCACAGCTGCAGAATGCCCCCGGGCAGTTCACACCTTCGGCCTTTGTCCGGAGCGTGACCGGTGTGGACAATGTCTGCGAGCGGGCGGCGGTGCTGGCGGCAGGCGGCACGATCATTCTTCCCAAACAGGCGGGCAACGGCGTGACCTTTGCGCTGGCGCTTCGTCCCTTTGCCCCGGATTGGAGGTGGCAGGATGCCTAATGTTGTTTTTGTTGTCGGGCTTGGGCCCGGGGATCCCCGGTTTCTGACCGCACAGGCGCAGAGCGCCTTAACGCAAGCCGAGGTGCTGTGCGGCTATACGGTCTATCTGGATCTGGTGCGCCCCTACTTCCCGGACAAGCTCTATTATTCCACCGGCATGACCAAGGAGATCGACCGCTGCCGTTGGGCGCTGGAAACGGCCCGGAGCGGCAGGGCGGTGGCGCTGGTCTGCTCGGGAGATGCCGGGGTCTACGGCATGGCAAGCCCTCTGCTGGAGCTGGCCGAGCACTTCCCGGACGTGACGGTGGAGGTGGTGCCCGGCCTGACCGCCGCCCTGAGCGGCGGTGCGGTGCTGGGTGCCCCGCTGGCCCACGATTTCTGTGTGCTCTCCCTCTCTGACCGGCTTACGCCCTGGGAGGTCATTGAGCGGCGGCTGGCGGCAGCAGCCATGGGGGATTTCTGCATCGCGCTGTACAACCCCTCCTCCAAGGGGCGGCCGGACTATCTGGCGCGGGCGGTGCGCATCCTGCTGGCAAACGGCAAAGCACCCGGAACGGTCTGCGGCATTGTGCGGAACATTGGCCGGGAGGGGCAGGAAAGCCGCGTTCTGACGCTGGCTGCGCTGGAAACCACCCCGGTGGATATGTTCACCACCGTGTTTGTCGGCAACGCCCAGACCCGCCAGCTGAGCGGGCGGATGGTCACGCCGCGGGGGTACCGCGCATGAGGGCCGTGGTATTCAGCGGCACCACCGAGGGCCGTGTGTTTTCAAAGCAGCTGGCCGCACTGGGGGCCGAGGTACTGGTCAGCGTGGCCACCCCGCTGGGGGCCGAGGAACAGGGCGAAAGGTCCGGCATCACCGTCCACTGCGGGCGGCTGACCCCGGAGGAGATGACCGCCCTGCTGCAAGGGGCTGACCTCTGTGTGGATGCGACCCATCCCTATGCCGTGGAGGCCACCCGGAACATCCGGGCAGCCTGCAAAACAGCGGGCACGGAGTACCGCCGCCTGCTCCGGCCCGAAAGCCCGCTGCCTGCCGGGAGCATGGTGTTTGCCTCTGCGGCCCATGCGGCGGGATTTCTGGCCCGGACGCAGGGAAATGTCCTGCTTGCCACCGGGGCCAAGGAGCTTTCTGCCTTTGCTGTGCTGGAACCGGCACGGCTTTTTCCCCGTGTCCTGCCCACCCGGGAGGGCATTGCCGCCTGCGAGGGGGCAGATATCCCCCATAAGAACATCATCGCCATGCAGGGGCCGTTCTCCTATGCGCTGAACCGGGCACTGATGGAGCAGTTTGCCATCCGCTTCCTCGTTACCAAAGACGGCGGCGCGGCGGGCGGCTTTGAAGAAAAAGCCCGGGCAGCGCAGGACACCGGGGCACAGCTCATCGTCATCCGCCGCCCGGCCGAGCAGGGCGAAACGGCGGAACAGATCCTGACACATTGTAAGGAGATGCTGCAATGATCACACTCATCGGGATGGGGTCGGGCACGCCGGAAAGCCTGACCGCGCAGGGCCTTGCTGCTCTGCAGAACGCCGGACTGATCCTGGGGGCAAAGCGCCTGCTGGAACAGCTGCCGCAGGGCTGCACGGATCACCGGAAGGCCCTGTATCAGCCTGAGGATGTCCTTGCCGCGCTGGCGGCTGACCCGGAGGTGGATGCTGCCCTTGTGTACAGCGGCGACACCGGGTTTTACTCCGGTGCGGCCCAGCTGCTGCCGATGCTGCGGGCCTTTGGCATCTCCTGCCGGGTGCTGCCGGGGCTTTCCAGCGTTCAGCTGCTGGCCGCTGCGGTGGGCCGCTCCTGGCAGGAGTGGAAGCTGGTCTCGGCCCACGGCTGTGCCTGCGACCCGGTGGCCGAATGCCTGACGGCCGGGGGAAAGCCTGTGTTTTTCCTGACAGGCGGGGCCGAAACGCCTGCCTCCCTCTGCGGCCGGCTGGCTGCTGCCGGGCTGGGCGATGCCCATGTGCTGGTGGGCGAAGAGCTGGGCCGGGCAGAGGAGAAGATCCTGTTCGGCACGGCGCAGGAGTTTGCGCAAAAGCAGTTTGCAAGCCTGAGCGTTCTGCTTGTGGAGCATCTTCCTCAGCCGCCCCGGCGGGTGCCCGGCTTCCCGGATGAAGCCTTCCACAGGGGAGAGGTGCCCATGACCAAGCAGGAGGTGCGGGCGGCGGCGCTGGCCAAGCTGGCCGTGCAGCCTGCCGATACCCTGTGGGATGTGGGGGCGGGCACCGGCAGTGTGAGCGTGGAGCTGGCACTGGCCGCACCCCGGGGGCATGTGTATCTGTCTCTTATACACATCTGACGCTGCCGACGAAGCTAGA
>ENA-OYWR01001091-OYWR01001091.1-human-gut-metagenome-genome-assembly--contig:-NODE-1091-length-9822-cov-8.842429_pt1 | contig 9822 bp, 8 predicted proteins | sample MGYA00244816_ERZ653408 | MGnify/ENA primary metagenome ERZ653408 (study PRJEB26926, sample SAMN06165138) | human gut metagenome | biome: ENVO:00009003; feature: ENVO:2100002; material: ENVO:00002003... | reverse complement strand
CCCTCCATCTTGCCGATGGCAGAGTGGATGATGCGGCGCTCGTAGGGGTTCATGGGCTCCATGGCAAAGCTGCGGCCGGTCTTGCGCACCTTGTTGCCAATGCGCTGTGCCAACACGGTCAGGTCATTCTCACGCTTGTCGCGGTAGCCGGCCACATCCAGGCCCAGCTTGATGTAATCGCCTTCCAGACGGTTGGCCACCAGGCTTGCCAGATAGGACAGGCTCTCCATGGTCTCGCCGCGGCGGCCGATCAGGGCACCCAGCTTCTCGCCATCCAGACGGATGATGGTAGCCTCGCCCTTCTGCACGGCGCTGAAGGTGACATTTTCCACGCCCATAAGAGCAATGACTTCCTTCAGGTAGTCCACAGCGGCCTTGACCTTGGCGTTTTCCTCGATATTGATGGGAACTTCCGGCTCCTCGCCTTCTGCGGCGGGGTCAGCAGTCTCCTCAATGGAAGCGGCCTCTTCTGCCACAGGGGCAGCGGCAGGATCCTCGGCCCTGGGTTCCTCAGCGGGAGTTTCCTCCACAACAGGCTTCACCTCAGGCTCCACCTTCTCCTCCACCACGGGAGCGGCCGGGGCATCGGGCTCTTCCACGCTCACACGCACCTTGGCGGGGGTGGTCTTCAGGCCCAGAAAACCGGTTTTCTGGGGCATTTCGAGCACTTCATAGCTCACATTCAGGTCGTCGGCCTGCACGCCCAGCAGGGCGCAGGCTTTTGCGCGGGCTTCATCGACCGTCTTGCCGGTCGCTTCCTGAGTACGGATCATAACCGTCAATCCTCCTTCTTGTTTTCCAGCTCGCTCAGCGGAACGGTGCGCTCGTCCTTATAACGCTCCTCATCCAGCTTGCGGGCATACTCCAGGCGGCGCTTGTTCATTTCGCTGGCGGAGATATTCTTCTCCACGACCTCGCCGGTCTTTTCATCCGTGACCTTGATGGTGGTGCTCTTTACACCGCGCTTCTGCTCCTTCTTGCGGGCAGCCATCTCGGCGGCGACCTCTGCCTTCATCTTCTCGGGGTCGTAGATTTTCTTCATCAACAGGCTCTGCACGGTCATCAGGATGTTGGAAACAACGTAGTACAGAGAGAAAGCGCTGGGCACGGTGAAGCAGAAGAAGACGTACATCAGCGGCATCATATACATGGTCAGCTTCATGCTGCCCTGCATCTCCTGGCCGCTGGCCTTCATGCTGATGTGGGTGGACAGAAACATGGTCACGATTGCCAGGACCGGGAGGATCAGCAGGGGCAGGTTCTCTGCAGCCAGGCTGTACTGGGGCACACGGGTCAGGTCGATGCCAAAGAAATCCATGTGCTGGCCGAACTCGGTGATGGTAGCCACCTGATCCGGGGTGAAGCAGGAGGAAACGGTGCTCTCGCCTGCAATGACCTGTGCAATGATGTTGGTGTCGCGGGTCACGGTGGTAAAGCTGATGCCCATGGCAGTCAGGGCCTCACCTGCGGCGGTCAGGGCATCGGCACCAATGTGGAAGATGCGCTGCAGCGGGCGGTACACCACCTCGATAACGCCGAACATGACCAGGAAGTTGACCAGCATGGGCATACAGCCTGCGGTGGGCTTGTAGCCCTGCTCCTGCAGCTTCATCAGCTCTTCCTGCTGCTTTTCGGGCTTGTCGCGGTACTTTTTCTGGATCTCGGCCACCATGGGCTGGAAAGCGCTCATGCGGGCCATACTCTTCTGCTGGTTGAGCTGGAGGGGGATCTTGATCACGGTGATGAGCAGGGTGAACAGGATGATGTCCCAGCCGTAGTTGGGGATCAGCTTGTAGATCCACTCCATTACATAGCCCAAGGGCCAGCCCAGGATGTACAAAGGATTCATAGTTTCGTCCATTCTGCCCCGCCTGTGGTGCGGGACGTTTAGATTTTTATGAGAAGGACACCCCGCCCACAGTGCGGAACGTCACAAGAAGCAAAAAAAGCGGATGAAACCTCTCAGTCAACGCCTGCAGCGTTGCCAGCTCCCCTAATAGGGGAGCCCTTGGCAAAACCGTCAACTGGATCGGACTGCCAAAGCCTCCCCTACCAGGGGAGGTGGCATTGCGAAGCAATGACGGAGGGGTTGTACAAAGGAGCCGTGTATCATAAGCACGCTGCTTAACCGTGCCGCCCCCGGAACAGCTTTGCCGGGGACAGTCTCCGCTCCGGGCTCACCCAGCGGCCTTTGGGCGGCACCGGGTCAAAGCCCCACCGGCCAAGGGGGTTGCACCGGGCGATGCGCCAGGCGGTGAGCAGCAAGCCCTTGATGCAGCCATGGGTCTGGATGGCTTCTATGCCATACTGGCTGCAGGTGGGGGTAAAGCGGCAGTTGCGGCCCAGCCCCGGGCTGATAAAGCGCTGGTAGAACCGGATGGGCGCACAGAGCGCGTTCCGGCAGACGCGGGAGACGGGATTCACTGTTTTGCGGCCCGGTCTGCGGGCGGGACCGTGGCAGGGGGCTTTGCGCCCGGCTGCTTTGCCTTGTCGGGCAGGCCAGCCTGGGCAAAGAGCCTGGCCACCACTTCGCTGAGCTGCCAGCTCTTCAGGCGGGGGGTCATGCCCCGGGCCACGAACACCAGATCATAGCCGCCGATGTTCTGATCCAGATGCTCATCAATGGCAGCCTTCATCACGCGGCGGGCGCGGTTGCGTTGGACGGCATGGCCGATCTTTTTGGTGGCTGTCAGGCCCACGCGGGTCTTTTTGCCGCGGGTCTTGAGCACATACAGCACCAGCGCCGGGTTCACATAGGACTTGCCGCGGGCATACACGCGGCCAAACTCGCTGTTGCGGCGGATGGGACGATAGCGCACTGCTCCGTCGCCTCCTTTTCGGTTAAAAAATCGCAGAACTTCCCTAAAGGCAAAGTTCAAAATTCAGTATAGCAAAAAAACGCCGACATGAAAAGGCTGTCCGGGCGTTTTTTGTGCCAAATCTTTTGCCAAATTTTTAGTCATTCCGCGCGCAGAACGTCCAAAATAAGAAAAAGACCGCCAATTCTGGATCAGCAGTCTTTTGTGCGCATGTTCAATTCTGCGCCGGATCCCTGGCAAAACGGGATCAGACGGTCAGGCTCTTGCGGCCCTTAGCACGGCGAGCATTGATGACCTTGCGGCCGTTCTTGGTGCTCATGCGGGTCAGAAAGCCATGAACTTCCTTGCGATGACGCTTCTTGGGCTGAAAAGTTCTCTTCATGGTTGTATCCTCCGTAAAAACTCGTCCCCGGTAATGGGGTATTTCTGGTCCCAAATTGGGGACAGGCTTGCAATTCAACAGTATATCGCACACTATCCCCTTCTGTCAAGCGTTTTTTTCACTTTCCAGCAAACTTTTTTCAAATTTCTTTGTGAAAAAGCTTTCAACTTTTTCACCGGTTCCCCGTGGAAAACTTTTCTTCCACCATATCTTGTGGCCAAAAACCGCCTTGGACACAAGAGCCGTGAGGGCACGATGGAGCGTCTTTTCTTATGTATTATAAATTACATTATAGAATATAGACGCAGGGAGATTTTTGTGGTATACTAACGGGGTATCAGCAGCATTGTTGAAAACTTCGACCAATTCAATGGAGTGGATGTTTTATGGATTCTTTCAAGGACGTTTTAGAGGCCGCCCAGGCATACTGCAAAACGCAGATGGCCGAGCCGACCTATAATCTCTACATCGACGGACTTGAGCCCATCAGCTTTGAGGACTCGAGCCATATCACCCTGTCGGTGCGCAACGATTTCATCTGCAAGATCGTCACTGACCGCTACCTCGGCCTGCTGAAAGAGGCCTTTAAGACCGTGCTGGGCTTTGACGTGGACATCACGCTGGTGGTGCCCAGCACCCCGCCCCATGAGGTGGTGCTGGCCCAGCAGTACGAGGCAAACCCCGCCTCGCCCCAGGGCAATTACGAGTTCACCTTCGAGAACTTCATCAAGGGTCCCTCCAACCAGTTTGCGTTTGCTGCGGCGCAGGCGGTTGCGGCCAACCCCTCCGGAGCCTATAACCCGCTGTTCATCTACGGCGGCTCCGGTCTGGGCAAGACCCATCTGCTCACGGCCATCCAGACCGAGATCAAGCGCACCCACCCCGATTTTGTTATCATGTACGTTACCTGCGAGCAGTTCACCAACGAGCTGATTGCCGCCATCCGCGCCGGCAGCACCGAGGACTTCCGGATGAAGTACCGCGTGGCCGACCTGCTGCTGGTGGACGATATCCAGTTCATCGCCGGCAAGGAATCCACCCAGGAGGAGTTTTTCCACACCTTCAACTCCCTGCACGATGCCCACAAGCAGATCGTGATCGCCTCTGATCGCCCGGCCAAGGAGATCAAGAGCCTGGAAGAGCGCCTGCGCACCCGCTTTGAGTGGGGCCTGACCGCCGATGTCCAGCCGCCTGATTTCGAGACCCGCGTGGCCATCGTCAAGCGTAAGGCCGAGCTGCTCCACCTGGATCTGCCCGAGGATGTGGCGGAATTCATCGCCAATCACCTGAAAAACAACATCCGCCAGCTGGAAGGCGCAGTGAAAAAGCTGAACGCCTACTACATGCTGGAGGGCATCCAGCCTGTCATCAGCGTGGCACAGAACGCCATCAAGGACATCCTCAACGAGACCCAGCCCGTGACCGTGACCATCGAGAAGATCGTGGGCGAGGTCTCCCGCACCTTCAACGTCTCCCCTGCCGACATCCGGGGCACCAAGCGGAACGCTAACGTTGCATCCGCCCGCCGCGTGGCGATCTATATCCTGCGCGAAGTCACCGGCATGAGCATGGAGGAGATCGGCCGGGAGTTCTCAGGCCGTGACCACTCCACCATCGTCTACTCCCTCAAGACCATGGAGCGGGACATGAAGAACGACCAGCACCTGCGCGAAACCGTCAGCGACATCATCAAGAACGTCAAGGCCTGACGGGAAAACAGGGGCAAAAGTCATACTCTCACAGGGGATAAAACCCCAAATATGGGGAGAAATGCAGGGTAATCCGGGAAAACAGAACAAGATATTGTGTTCAGACGACAAAGTTCTCCACTCTTTCCACCGAGTTTTCAACATTCAACTTCTGTTTTGCACACCCGCCGTGGAAAGAAAAGCAGCTCCAACCCTTTCCACAAGTCTTTCACACTGCATTCACAAGCCGGTGGAAAACCACGGAGCCGCACCATTCCACACATTTTCCGACTTTTCCACATCTTCCCCAGCCCCTACTACGAATACTACAACAAGTTCAATATAGATTTGGAGGTTTTGTCCCTGTTCTATGGGAGAAAGAACCTCAAAACTTGAATCCAAAATAAGGAGAGACGCGCAATTGAACATCATCTGCGATAAGACCCTGCTGAGTGCAGCCATTGACGGCGTTTCCAAAGCTGTTACCCTGCGCTCCACCATCCCGGTACTGGAGGGTATCCTGCTGAAAGCCGAAGGCTTCCAGCTCACCCTGACCGGCTACGACCTGGAAATGGGCATCGTGACCACCATTGATGCCAATGTCAAAGAGCCCGGCGAGGTAGTGCTGAACGCCAAGCTGCTCAGCAGCATGGTCAGCCGGATGCCTTCCGGCCAGATCAACATCCAATCTGCCGAAAACGGAAAAACCACCATCCAGAGCGGTGTGGCACAGTTCGAGATCCAGTCCATGAACCCCACCGATTTCCCCGAGCTGCCCAACACCGGGGCCGAGGAGACCCTGAACATCAAGACCGGCGTGCTCCGTGATATGATCGAGCGCACCCTGTACGCCGTCAGTCAGGATGAGAAAAAACCTGCGCATACCGGTGAATTATTTGAGATCTCACCGGATAAGCTGACCGTTGTTGCGCTGGACGGCTACCGTTTGGCCATTGTGGAGCGGCCGGTGGAAGCCATAAAGGAAATCCGTATCATCGTACCCAGCAAGACCATGAACGAGGTCTCCCATCTGCTGGCCAACGACGACGAGGAGACCGTGCACATCTCCGCCAACCGCCGCTACGTGGTTTTCACCACTGCCGGTTACACCATCATGAGCCGACTGATCGAGGGCGAGTTCCTCAACTACCACAACGTGATCCCCAATGGCAGCCGCACCAGCGTGGTTCTGGACACCAAGGAGTTCATCGAGACCATCGAGCGCGCCTCCCTGATCATTACAGAGCGTTTAAAAAATCCCCTCCGCATCAGTTTTACAGAGGGTAAAGTGGTGGTCCGCTGCCAGACCAATCTGGGCCGCGTGGTGGATGAATTCAACGCGCAGTGCGAGGGCGATGAGGTGGAGATCGGTTTCAACAACCGCTATCTGCTGGATGCCCTGCGCAACGCCCGCACCGAGCAGGTCAAGCTGGAAATCAGCGGCCCGCTGAGCCCGGTCAAGGTTCTGCCTACCGAGGGCAGCGACTTTTTGTATCTGGTCCTGCCTGTCCGCTTCAAGAATGATTGAGAGGCATAAAAATGCAAAAAATTCTCATCCATACGGAATTTATCAAGCTGGATGCCCTGCTGAAATATGCAGGCCTGTGTGAGACCGGCGGCGAAGCCAAGGAGCTGGTGCAGGGCGGTGCTGTCAAGGTGAACGGTGAGGTCTGCACCATGCGGGGCAAAAAGTGCCGCGCCGGGGATGTCGTCGAGTTGGACGGCCAGACCGTGGAAGTGGGACAGGGCCAGTAAACCATGCGCCTGCTTTCCTTAGAAGTAACGAATTATCGCAATATCGCATCGGCAAGCCTGACCCCGGGCCGGGAGCTGACCGTGATCTGCGGCAACAACGGCCAGGGCAAGACCAACCTGCTGGAGGCCATCTGGCTGCTGACCGGCGGCAAGAGCTTCCGGGGCGGCAAGGATGCAGAGCTGGTGCGGCGGGGCGAGCCCTTTGCCGTGCTGGAAGCCTCCACGCTCCGGGCACAGCAGGAGGAACAGGAGCCTGACGAGCCGAACCGTGTCCGGCTGACGGTGGGTACCCCGGATTCCCAACGGCCCGGGCGGTACGCCTCGGTGAACGGGGCAGCACCCAGGCGGGCAGCAGGGCTTGCCGGCAGTTTTCCGGCTGTCGTGTTTGACCCTGGCCACCTGAGCCTGGTCAAGGGAGCACCCGAGGGGCGGCGCAAATTTCTGGATGCCGCCCTCTGTCAGCTCTACCCCGGCTACCTGACCGTGTACCGCCGTTATCTGCGGGCCCTGCAGCAGAAAAACGCTCTGCTGCGCCGCTCCCCTGCCGGGCAGGAACGTCCCTACGCCGAAAAAATGGCCCTGCTCGAGGTGCTGAACACCGAGCTTGCCGCGCAGGGAGAAGCCATCCAGCAGCGGCGGCGGGCCTACCTGGAACGGCTGGCCCCGCTGGCCTGCGCCAATTACGAGGAGCTTTCCCATGGGGCGGAGCGGATGGAGCTGCGGTATGCCGCCCAGTTTGAGCCGGGTGGTCTGGCAGCCCTGCTCAAAGCCCGCCAGAATGAGGAAGTACGGGCCGGGCAGAGCCTGTGCGGCCCCCACCGGGAAGATCTGGAACTGCTGCTGGACGGCCAGCCCGCCAGAGTGTTTGCCAGCCAGGGGCAGCAGCGCAGCGTGGTGCTCAGCCTGAAAATGGCCGAAGCCGCCGCCGCTGCCGCCATCACCGGGGAGCACCCCGTCCTCTTGCTGGACGACGTGCTCAGTGAGCTGGATGATGGCCGCAAGCAGTATCTGCTGACCCGGATGCGGGAAAAACAGACCTTCGTTACCAGCTGTGACGATACGGCCTTCCTGAAAACGGATGGCGAGGTCTACCGCATGAACGGCGGTGTCCTGAGTAAAATCTGAAGTGGAGAAATGTTGCATCTCTGCATTGCATAGAATGCGGAAAATGCGACAGAATATGCAGTTTGCATCTGCGGGAGAATATACGCAATGTATATCCATCTGGGCCGGGACTATGTCCTGAATGACCGTGATATCATCGGCATCTTCAATCTGGAGACCACCACCGTCTCCCCCCGGGGGCGGGAATTTCTCAACTATGCCCAGAAGAATGGGGCCGTGGTCAGCCTTTCGGATGACCTGCCCCAGTGTTATGTTCTGGCCGATGCCCCTGTGGACACCGTTTATCTTTCGGAGCTGTCCAGCGCGGCCATGAAGCGGCGCACCGAGATGCCGTTCTGAAAAAATCAACAACGATCCAATCGATTGAAAAAATATCAAGTAAAGGGAGAAAGGATATGGCAGAGGAAATCATCACCAGCACCAATGTGGAAACCGCGACCGACCATGAGTATAATGCCAGCGAGATCCAGGTCCTGAAGGGTCTGGAGGCCGTGCGCAAGCGTCCCGGCATGTATATCGGCTCCACCGGTGAGCGGGGCCTGCATCATCTGGTCTACGAGATCGTGGACAATGCCATTGATGAAGCGCTGGCAGGCTACTGCAACCACATTGAGGTCAAGATCTTAAAGAATAACATCATTCAGGTCACCGACAACGGCCGCGGCATCCCCGTGGATATCCAGGCCGATACCGGTCTGCCCGCTGTCACCGTCGTCTATACCATCCTGCACGCAGGCGGTAAGTTCGGCGGCGAGAACTCCGGCTACAAGGTGGCCGGTGGTCTGCACGGTGTCGGTGCGTCCGTGGTCAACGCCTGCTCTGAGTGGCTGACGGTCAATGTCCGCCGCGACGGCCATGAATACGAGCAGACCTTCCGCCGCGGCGACCCGGACGGCCCCCTGAAGTGTCTGGGCACGGTGGCCGAGGGGGTCACCGGCACCCGCGTTACCTTCAAGCCCGACCCTGAGATGTTCAAGGACACCACCGTCTATAACTTCGAGACGCTGGAAAAGCGTCTGCGCGAGGAGAGCTTCCTGAACGCCGGTGTCAAGATCACCCTGACCGATGAGCGGGAGCTCTACACCCCCGTTCTGGAGGATGGCCAGGAGGGCGACCCCTGCTACCGCACCGAGGTCATGTGCTATGAGGGCGGCATCAAGAGCTTTGTCACCTATCTGGGCGAAAAGCGCAATCTGGAGGTGCTCCACCCCAATGTCATCTACCTCAAGGGCCAGACCGAGCGGGGCATGGCCGAGATCGCGCTGCAGTATAATTCCAGCTATAACGAACTGCTGCTGAGCTTTGCCAACAACGTCAACACCCCGGACGGCGGCACCCATGAAGAGGGCTTCCGCACCAGCCTGACCCGCGTGTTCAACGATTATGGCCGCAGCCACGGCCTGCTGAAGGATAAGGACGAGAACCTTTCCGGCTCCGATGTCCGCGAGGGCCTCATCTGCGTCATCTCCGTCAAGCTGCAGGAGGCGGAGTTCGAGGGCCAGACCAAGGCAAAGCTGGGCAATACCGAGATCCGCACCCTTGTTTCCAACATGGTGTACACCAAGCTGATGGAGTTCTTTGAGGAGAACCCCGGCGTGGCAAAGGCCATTTTTGAAAAGGCCACCCAGGCAGCCCGCGCCCGCGCCGCTGCCAAAAAGGCCCGGGAGCTGGTGCGCCGCAAGAGCGCGCTGGAGACCAGCCGGATGCCCGGCAAGCTGGCCGACTGCCGTGAAAAAGACCCCACCCGCACCGAGATCTTCATCGTCGAGGGTGACTCTGCAGGCGGCTCCGCCAAGATGGGCCGTGACTCTGCCATTCAGGCCATCCTCCCCCTGTGGGGCAAGATGCTGAACGTGGAAAAGGCCCGCGCGGACCGCATCTACGGCAACGATAAGCTGATGCCCGTTGTGCTGGCTCTGGGCTGCGGCATCGGCGAGGAATTCGATATCTCCAAGCTGCGGTATGATAAAGTGTTCATCATGGCCGATGCCGATGTTGATGGTTCTCACATCTGCACCCTGATGCTGACCTTCTTCTTCCGCTATATGCGCCC
>ENA-OYWR01001070-OYWR01001070.1-human-gut-metagenome-genome-assembly--contig:-NODE-1070-length-9931-cov-6.091130_pt1 | contig 9931 bp, 9 predicted proteins | sample MGYA00244816_ERZ653408 | MGnify/ENA primary metagenome ERZ653408 (study PRJEB26926, sample SAMN06165138) | human gut metagenome | biome: ENVO:00009003; feature: ENVO:2100002; material: ENVO:00002003... | reverse complement strand
CATGAGAAACCTGCGTGCCGCGATTTTCGGAAGTGTTGAAACTGTCGATTGTTTCCCGTCCCAAGTTATCCGAAATCTCTTTTGCATTTTTCCCACGTCCTCCCAAAAACAAGGTGCTGTCGGCATTATCAAGTATGATTTCTGCCGCGTCCTTGTAAATGGCTTTTAGCTGGCTCTGCGATTGCAGAATGATAGAAGCCGAGATTTCCCGGCTGCGGATTGTGGCAATCAATTTTTCAAACTGCGGGATTTGTCCAATGTTTGCAAACTCGTCTAACAGGCAGCGAACATGAACCGGCAGCTTGCCGCCGTATTCGTCGTCGGCCTTGTCGCACAAGAGATTAAATAACTGCGATTGCAGCATAGCGATAACAAAATTAAACGTGCTGTCCGTATCGCTCATAATCAAAAACAAAGCTGTTTTTCTGTCGCCTAACGTGTCAAGTTCTAATTCGTCGTAGGACATAAGATCGCGCAATTCCTTTATATCAAAAGGAGCGAGCCTCGCACCGCAAGAAATGAGGATTGATTTTGCGGTTTTGCCCGCCGCCAATTTATATTTTCGGTACTGCTTCACCGCGAAATGGTCGGGGTCGCGTTCTTCCAAGTCGGCAAACAGCAAATCGACGGGGCTTTGATATTCCTCGTCGTCCTCGCGGGCTTCGCTGGCGTTGATAAGTTCCAACAGGGTAATAAAGTTCATTTCCTCGGCGGGGGCTTCGTACCAGATGTAGCCCACCAACGCGCAATACAAAAGCCGTTCTGCCTTTACCCAAAAATCCTCCGCGCTTTTTTCTCCCTCACCTTTGGTATTCGCTATCAACGTATTTACCAGCTTCAAAATATCTTTCTCGCTGCGGATATACACAAAGGGGTTGTAGTGCATAGATTTTTTGAAGTTAATCGTATTCAGTACCTTAATGCGGTAGCCCGCCCGTTGCAGCAGCTTCCCGCACTCAATCAAAACCGTACCTTTCGGGTCGGTTAAGACGTAAGAGGAATGAAGCTGCATTAGATTAGGTTTGACAAAAAATCTTGTTTTTCCGCTGCCGCTGCCGCCGATCACGACGACGTTCTTATTTCTCGCGTACTTCGGCTGCTTCGGGCGGCTGTTCATGGTAAGCCGTTCCGTCTGCGTCAAAATGATGTTGTTTTGGAAATCCGGGTCTATGTAGGGCTTTATATCTTCGGCGTTTCCCCATCGGGCAGAGCCGTACTCCGCGCCCTTGCGGTATTTCTTCGCGTTTTTCCCTTTGACATAGACTATCAAGCGGATAATCACCGCACCGACAATGCCGACAAGCAAATCCAACGGGTAAACGCTCGGCAAGGCGTTTTCAAAGGCTGCGGAAAATCCTTGTGTGATATTCAGTATCTTTGCAGAAATATCCGCGCCGGGGGCAAGCCGCACCGCCTGTCCGACTTTATCAAAGAGATAGACAAAGAACACATAGGGGATATTCGGAAGTATCAGCTTTTTGTAGTTGATCTGCTTCATATCTCGCGCCCCCTGTCCATTTTCTTTACCTTGTCGCGGGCGGCGTTAAGCTGCTTCGCCTTGTCCTTTGCAGCGGCAAGGGCTTTGCGGATAGAGGGCTTTTTCTCCCGGTTCAGCTTCTTTGCGGAAAACTCTTGAAACGCTGCGGTCATAACGTCCGCGTCCCGGCCTTTGAAAAACACAAGGTAACGGGTCTGCTCGCCCTTAACCTTTTTTAGCGAAAAATCTATGTTGTATTTCTTCGCCGTACTCTCAAAGGCTTTAATATTGCTGTCGGTGATCTCGATGTTGGAAACACCCGCGTTCTGCTTCATAAGCTGCCGCATGGTCTGTTTCCCATGCGCGGGTTTGCTTTTCTGCTCCAAAAACTTTTGGATTGCTTTCTGTAACGCCTGTTCGGTAAGCCGCGCCGCGCCTTTTCCCACTTTGACGTATAGGGCAATCGTTTTTTGGGTTACTTCCTCCTGCAAGGTATCAACTCCTTTCCCGGTAAAGTGCGGCTATGCTCATTCGCCGCCGTATAAGTCGTGATTGACAAGGGCGGTATAGTAGCTGTCAATGGTACTCGGCGCGTTGAACAGCACCGCTTTTAGATACTGCTTGATGTTGCGCACTTTGGTTGTGTTCTCCCTCATGCAATCCAAAACAAACTCAATATGGCTGCTGTTCAGCTTCAAAAACTTGGATTTCACCAATTCGGCGGGGTAGTCGTCCCCGGCAATACGGATTGTCTTTCGGGCTGTGCAGACGGTTTCCAGCATAAGGTCAACAATCTCGTCCAAACGGTCTTTGTCAATTTTGCAGTTTTGAATGAGATGGTCGTATTCGATATTGTCCTTGATAATCTCCCTGTAAATCTCTACTGCGCTATTGCTTTTCGCTTCCGTTCTTTTCCTTTCCGGCGGCGTAGCCGCTTCGCCATGCGCAAAGGGCAAGGGGTTTAGGGAATGGAAAGGAATGGAATCGGTACTTGATAAATCAGTAATTGATTGTTCTTTACTTAATATATCTTTATTTAATTGCGTTGGATTTTCCAACGTAGGTTTTTCCTGCGTAGGTTTTTCCAACGTTGGATTATCCAATGTAGGTAAATCCGATACAGGCGAGGTCTGCGGCTGCTCAAAGATTACATAGTCTGTGCCGCGCAAGCGTCCTTTCTCGTCGCGCTCCCTTGAACGCACGATATACCCGGCGCGTTCCAGTTCCTTAATGGCTTCCCGGATAGCGTCGATTTTCTCCCGGTTGATAAAGGACAGCCCCGCAAGGGTGTAGTCCCAATCCTCCGGCAAGGACAGCATTTGCGATAACAGCCCTTTTGCCTTTAGGGATAGCTCCTTATTGCGTAAGTGGTGGTTGCTCATAACCGTATAGCCTTTGTTGCGCTCCACTCTGAAAACTGCCATAGCTTCATCACTCCTTTGCTGCATACCTGTTACGCAATAGAAACGCGATTTTGAGGGTTTAGGTATCAATCCCTTATCCGCTGAAAACCGCGCCCGCAAAGCCGCATAAATCAAGGGCTTTTTCCTGCCTACTGCGTAACAAAGGGCATGAAAAAAGCGGCGTTCCTGTTCTTCCTTGTGGGAAGTGAGAAACGCCGCCTGTGCGGTGCGTTATTCTGCTTCTTCGGCTATGAGGTCTTGTATGACTTCGCCAAAGTCTGCCGTAAAGGAAAAAATGAAGTATTCCAAAACGGCGGGGTCTGCGTCCATAGGCTCGGCTTCCTCGGAAAAGGGCAAGCCCATAAGCCCATAGAGCATTTTTATGATTTTGAACAGCTTTCCCCGGTCGGCGGGGGTGTTCATGGTAACAAGTACGTCGGTCAAGCGGTTTACGGTTTCCATGTCGCCGCCTGTCGTTACCCATACCATTTCTGCGAATGGCTGCGTGATTGCTCCGGTTACAAGGTTTACCTTATCCTTGCTGATTTCGCCGGACGGGAGTATAATACCCTTGTCTAAAAGTACGTTTTTCATGTCGTCCTCCTATAATCTGTGGTGCCAAAATGGTGCCCGGTCTTACAAAATCATCTTATGCGGAGATACGGCAAGATAAATGACAATACGCGGAAAACCTTGATTTTAAGCCATTTTTGCAAGGTTTTATAAACACTTGCGCGGGCTTATAAGAAGATTTCCGTCTATCAAATCAATAAAAAATTATATTCTTGTCGTGTTAAATGTAACGCTACATTATTCCAAAATACTTTATGTTTCTTATGATCCATTACAAGTTTTCCCTTATTAATCATCGTTTCGGATTGCTTTTGAGTTATTTTTTGTTTATTATTTCGTCGTGCCAATGAAAAAATCTGCAGATCTACTTCTTCTATAGTGCTATTTATATCCATTACACAATCTGCACCAGCGTATATTAATTCTTTTTTCCATGACATACACAATAAAGAGGAAGCATCCGTCAAAATAATAATTGGTATCTGCGTTATTTTTCTAATAGCAGATATAATATTACTTATGTTCTCTTTATAAAGGATCACTCCTATTATAAGCACATCATAAGAAAATAAACTCAAATTATGCAGTAAAATTTGTAGATTTTCTGCATAATCTGAGTTTACCTCATTGAATAGTTTTCGATATGATTGATTGTCAAAATATGCTAATATCTTGTATTTTGTGTCTTTCATATTTAATCTATTTTAGCAAAGCAACATTTTCTATTTCTTCACAGGAAAATTATCAAATGTATTGTCAATTTTTTGTGCAGCAATCCCTCTCATCGCATGCTCTTTCAGTTTTTGAAAACTTTCATCACTGACTGCATGTTCCATGCGACAAGCATCCACTTCTGCAGTTTGTGGATTAACTCCAACGGCTATAAGTTGATAAGTAAAAAAGCAATGGCGTTCGTAAATTTTTTCGGCCACATCCCGGCCAAGGTCGGTCAGGTGTATATAATGGTTTTCGTCTGTTGCCAAAAAACCGTCCTCTCGTAAAGTTCCTACTGCGTAACATACGCTGGGTTTTGAAACTTCCATGTACCGGGCAACATCCACGGAACGCACCATACCGAGTTTCTTTTGAAGTATAAGCACGGATTCTAGCTGCTGTACGACGGCTTTTTTTCTTTTGCCGTCGTGCGGCAGCTATTTCTGTTATACTAAGCTACTGTTTTCCACATTTCAGATTCACTTTAATGATTCATCTGAAACTCTTCAATCGATCCATAGTCAATTAGTTTGCTCTCGTCAAATGACTCTTGAAGTTTCTCTCCTTCTGCAAACAGGACATTTCCGCTTGAAGTCAGCGGCAACATACAGCTACTCGCTTTAAGACTTTGTGCCGGTTTATCCACAAGGATAATCAATGGATTTTTTGCTTCTATCGGCTCTGCTGCGCCCAACGCCACATGCACCGGAAATGCCAATAATGTCTCTCCATCATATTGATATAGTCCCACTCCATCAGGCAATACATTTCCATCAGCAGTCAATATAGGCATTTGAACATCTAAAAATTCCTGCATGCTATTTGCCAAACTGCCATATTCCACAGGTTTTAACTTGCTGGGATCACCAAAGCGATCTATCCATTGAGGGTTTGTCAGGATCAAATGGTCCCACCCCCCATCCTTTAGCTCTTTTGTAATTTCAATATTGCTGTCAACTACATATGAAAGCAGAAGATAATCTTCCTCAGAATGTAAAATGCTGGAGCCATCTGCGGTTAATTCATTGCTCTCACAAACTGTATCAATGTCTGTATATGCTATATACCAAATTTCACTCGTATTGTATTGATTAAGAGTGAGTGTATCTCCACACCCAGATAGACCCAATACAAGGATGCACACGAGTGTCATCACTATTTTTCTGCTCATTTACAAATCCCCTCAGTTTTCCTTACGTTCGAGAACATGATTTTCTTTTTTGAATACCCATCATGCCTAAAATCAGAATTGCACATACGACAATACTGCCGACAATGTACTGCCATCCAAAAAATGATAGATTAAGAATATAGCGTGCTGCCGGATTAGAAAAAATGTGTGTGAACGGCTCATTCGCTGCAATTCTGCTCATTACTCCGCTGACATCTGCCAGAGGTATTCCGTAAAGGGACGCACCCAAAAAATAAAGAACGAGTTTTTCTACAATGGACGGCAGTAAAATTCCTAACACACAACCTCCCACCCGATGTGCCGCTGGTGTCTTAAAAAGATAAAACGCTCCCGCAATGTAAGGTAGAACAGCTAAACATCCACCTAAAACAACTGGTGCCAAATGAAATCCGAAGATAACAAAGACAAGGCGCAAAAGTAAATATACGCCCAAGATAATCAGCCAACTTATAATCAGAGAAGCCGCAGGCTTATTTTTCTTTGGTGTTTGCGTACGAATCTGCTGTTGCATCATCAAACCTCCTGACTGGATATTGCACCTTGGGGAACATCAGAATAATGGTTGTTCCGCATGACAACTGTGATGTGATTTGTAAATCTATCGCTAAATCTTTTGCCATTTTCTGCACTAAATATAATCCCATACCTGTGGAGCGGCTTAAAAAGCTTCCTGCGTCCCCAGTGAAGCCCTTATCAAAAACAAACGGCAGATCAGACGCGGGTATACCTGTTCCGTTATCGCTGACGGATAGAGTAATCTGCCCGCTTTCTGGATTATCCGTTACTGAAAATTGAATAGTGGGGGCGGTGTCCTTCACAGCATACTTTACACTGTTGCTAATAATCTGTCCCAAAATGAACATAAAGCCTTTTTTGTTAGAAATTACGTTACAGTCGTTCCCGGAATATGTGACAGAAAATTGGGCTTCTTCAAGCAAGGATAAATTGTCCTCAACCGCTTCCCGACAAGTCTCTAAGATCAGAATTGGTTCAAAATAGCAATCTTTGTGAGCCGCCCCAAGACGTGAAAAGTACAAAATCTGTTCTACGTTCTGCCGCACATGGTCGCGTACATATAGCATACGAGTATGCACCAACGGTGACATCTCAACCTTTCGATTATCTAAAAGAAGCGTCATAAGGGACAGAGGTTTCTTGATTTCATGCACCCAATTTTCAATATAACTTTCGTAGTTGGCAACCTTTAACTGCTGTTCGTTCACATACCCCTCTTGCATTCTCAGATGATGGGCTAATTCATGGATATATGGGCGCATTGACGCGGGGGCACTTTCACACAACAGGTATTCGTTTGTGTCGTCCGGCTCTAACAGAAAGCGCCGAAAAGCGGCATCAATTTTACTGCGTTTATGAATTGAGATGACAAAGGGGATGACAAACGCGGCAAGTGATACAAATATCATTAGCCCCACAAGGCTCAAAAAATCCCCCGGATAAGCCACCCATGCCAGAAACGCAAAGAACAAATCCAAGCAGCCAAGAGTAATCAACCAAATACGATTGGACGATACATAGGTCAAGAGAGTATTAAATTTCTTCATACTTCCACCTGCTCTTTCAAACGGTAGCCTTGCCCGCGCACCGTTTCAATGCGATCATCAAGTCCAACTTCACGCAGCGTTTTCCGCAGTCGTGTAAAATTGACTTGCAGCGCATTTTCGTCTATAAACTCCGCTGTTCCCCAAAGCACATGAAACAGGTCGCTCTTTGATACAAGGTTCGGGCTGCTTTTCAAAAGGGTGAGAAGTATTTTCCCCTCATTCTGCGGAAGAACATAAGATTTCTTTCCTGCATAGAGCGTAAAAGTGTTTGGATCAAGCAGGAAGCCGCCCCCGTTAAGCAATCCCTGCTGCATCTGTTCTTCTTTGCGGCGCAAGAGGTTTTTAATGCGGGCAAGAAGCCGTTCCGTGTTGCATGGCTTTGTTAGGTAATCGTCCGCCCCTAATCCCAAAGCGTGAAGCTCGTCCTGTAATTTATCTCTTGCAGTTAATATCAGCACAGTCCCAAGCTGTTTGGCCTTTACCTCTTTGCAGATTTCAAAGCCGGAGTGAAAAGGAAGATTGATGTCGAGCAAAATCAAGTCCGGGGAAAGAGACATTATCTGTGATACGGCATTTTCAAAGTCAAGCAAAGGAACAGCGTCATATCCCGCTTTTTCCAACACATCAATCAATTCTTCCCGCATATATACATCATCTTCAACCACAATAATTTGCGCCAATATGAACACCTCCTTCCCGAATAAGCCCATTAAGCATTTGGCTTCCAATTTAATTTGCTGATTTCACGGTTTGCTGTCCGCGCAATAGCCACACCGTACAATGCAAGCATACAAACAACGACAAGCGCCATAACGAGCAGCATAGGATAAGACTGTTGCAGTTTTGCCATATTAGAGTATAGGTAATGCTGCATTGCGCAAATTCCGACTGTACCGCTGATACACGCAGGAAACAGCGGGAGCAGAAAATACCATAGCACCTGTTGGTTTATGGAACGCTTCATTTGTTCGCGTCGTGCGCCCAGAATAGAAAGTGTCGCATACCTTGCCTTTGTTTCTCGCATTTGGGTTAGGAATTGCAGGGCAAGTAGGGCGCAAGCGATAATTAGAAGCATAAAACCCATGTATAAGGTCGTGTAGCTGCCGGAAATGACATAAAATAGTTGCCGTCCGAAATTGTCCAAATAGCTTTCGCAGTACAGGCCAGAGGGCTTTAACAGGTCACGGGCTTCCATAATCGACACCATCAGGCCATCAGCTTCCACAGTTTCGCTCGGAATACAGAAATTGTGATAAACGGTAACGGTGTCTGGATTTACATATTCAGAATATACTTCATCGGAAACAATCAATGCGGTTATGATTTTTACGTTTTCATCCGCAGTCAAGCCTTTCATCGGCACAAACGGGATAAGCGTAATTGGCAGTCCGTCAATAGAAATCAAGACTTTACCATTAGCCCGTGCGTCCTCCGCAATCTGGTTCAACATGGTGGTGGTTTCTTCTTTTGTACTCCCCTGAAAATCCGGGTTAAGATAGAATACAGCTTCGTCGATTCCAAGAACGATAGTTTTTTCTCCAGCTGCTTCCAGCAATTCGTTATATGAAGATACGGGAATTAAAAATGGCGAAGCTCCCGTAGTATCAATACACCCTAAAAGGTTAAGCGCGGCTGGTTGATTGGGACTGAACTCATAGCTTGTAGCTCCTTGTGTGACGGGATCCTCTACTTCTGGCGGCAGATTCAAAACAACCTGTTCACGCAGCCCGGACCAATCTATAAAAGAGTTCGCTTTCACGGAAGCTGGGCGTTTCATTGTTCCTGTTTCCATGCGGCTCAAATCAGCCACATAGGGCTGCATTTGCTTACCCGAAAGGTATTTTTCAACAGTCGCTTCATTGCCCGTGACGGTAAAATCGTAAACAGAAGATCCCCGCGTCATTTGGTTCCCATACGACATAATGCGGGTTGATCCGTCCGCAATGAGCATGATAGTGAGCATAATCAAAATAGATGCAACACCGATTGAAATATACTTGTGGACTATATTTTCGTGTAACTGCCGCAGAGTGAAAATATATAGACCGTGTGTTGTGTTGCGTTTCACAGAAGCCGCCGCTGCGCTCAGCAAGCCTGCAAGCCCACGGATAAAAAGCATTGTTCCCACAATACCTAATATCACGGCAACAATTATCATCATACCGCCAGCAACCATGAAATACTTTAGGATTACCCAATATGCAAGCGTCAAAACTACCGCTCCGAGAATGAGGGAAAATAAGTTCCCACTCATTTTTCCAACTTGCTGTTTCTTCGCCATTTCTCCATAAAGGAGTTGGTGGATTTCTTTGTTGAATAGTTTTCCACAAAGGATGAACAACGCGACAACTTGAATCATTAGAAATCCAAGCGTTGTCAAGAGAACAGCGCTCACAGAAAAACTTGACTGATGTGCAATTATGCCGCGACCTACAAGCCGTGCCGTAGCAAGGCTGATTACCTCTGATAAAAAGCCGCCGCAGATCAGTCCGCCCAAAAGAGCCAGCAGTGATGTGATTAGCCCCTCTGCCATGATTTGAATAAACAAGTGTCGCTTTGTCATTCCAAACATCAGGTAAAGCCCTAATTCCCGGCTCCTACATTCAAGCTGATATTTGTTCGCAAAAATGACAAGGAAAAATACAAACAGCAGCGAAAAAAGATAAACCGTCGGCATTAGCATTGTCAGAAGTCGATTAACAGCGTCACTTTCGATTTCCTCCAAGAAGCGCATCACGTCCTGGCTTCCAAGGGAGAGGACGATATAAAATGTGGCTATAGCTGTAACCATAGTAAGAAAATAAATCAGGTTCTCACTACGGTTTCGTTTGGAGTTTCGCCACGCAAGGTTAAAGAACATTTGCACTCCCTCCTCCCATCTGTGCCATTACCTGTAAGATACGCGCATAAAATTCCTCCCGTGTTTCAGTCGGAATTTTCCGGCGCAGCTCATGGAAAATCACACCGTCCTGTATCTGTCTCTTATACACATCTGACGCTGCCGACGAAG
>ENA-OYWR01001038-OYWR01001038.1-human-gut-metagenome-genome-assembly--contig:-NODE-1038-length-10163-cov-9.328156_pt1 | contig 10163 bp, 8 predicted proteins | sample MGYA00244816_ERZ653408 | MGnify/ENA primary metagenome ERZ653408 (study PRJEB26926, sample SAMN06165138) | human gut metagenome | biome: ENVO:00009003; feature: ENVO:2100002; material: ENVO:00002003... | reverse complement strand
TACGAGATCTGCGCATGTCTCGTGGGCTCGGAGATGTGTATAAGAGACAGTTTTGCAGTTTAATAAAGCACAGATTCAGGCTATACAACATAATAAAGGACCGTGTATGGTAATTGCAGGACCAGGTTCTGGAAAGACTACGGTTCTTACACACAGGGTAAGGTATCTTATCGACAGATGCGGGGTCAAGCCGTCTGATATTCTTGTTATTACATTTACTAAGGCTGCAGCAGAGCAGATGAAGTTTAAGTTTAAGGGGCTGTCAGAAGGTAGAAGTTCAGCAGTAACATTTGGCACATTTCATGCAGTATTTTTTACCATACTTAAGGCAGCATATAATTATTCTGCACGCTGCATTATTACGCCACAGGTACAGCATGAATTCGTGAAAGACCAGATACACAGGCTTTAATTGGAGTATGATGATGAGAAGGAAGCTGTAGATGGTGTTTTATCTGAGATAAGCCGTGTTAAGGGTGAGGCTGTTAATATAGATGAATATGAGAGCAGATGCATTCCGCCACAGAGTTTCAGAATAATATACATGGCTTATGATGATATGCTTGTAAGAAAGCATCTGATTGATTTTGATGACATGATTGTACAGTGCCGCGAGCTTCTGATGCAGAGAGAAGATTACAGGAGGGCGTGGCAGAATAAATATAAGTACATTCTGATAGATGAATTTCAGGATATTAATAAGGCACAGTTTGATGTTGTGAGGATTCTTGCTGATGAATACAGAAATCTTTTTGTGGTGGGGGATGATGACCAGAGTATATATGGATTCAGGGGTTCTGCTCCACAGATAATGTTAGATTTCAATAAGTATTATAGTGATGCAGTGAGAATTGACATGTGTATTAATTACAGGTCAACGGGCAATATTGTGTTTGCTTCAAGGGCTGTAGCAGAGGAGAATGAGCATCGTTATTATAAAGATATAACGACGTACAATTCACAAGGAGATACTGTGTCTGTATATGAATTTAACAGTCTGAATGATGAGAAAGCATTTCTTGTATCAGAGATAAGAAGACTGATTGATACTGGAATAGCTGCTGATGACATTGCTGTGTTATCAAGAACTAATGTAATTGGGAATATGTATATGTCAAGGCTTGAAAGTGATGGAATTCCATGCTGCGATTATTCGGTAGTACAGGATATATATGAGCACTGGATAAGTAAGGATATTCTTACATATATAAGGATAGCACTTGGCAGCAGGGAAAGAATAGATTTTCTGCGGATTATTAATAAGCCGCTCCGATATATAAGCCGTTCATATATTACACAGCCGGCAGATATTAATGCATTGAAGAGAGGCTATGAGGGGAATGAACAGATGAGTAAACAGGTAGAAAAGCTGGTGTCTGATATTAGTATGATAAGAAGTATGTCTCCATTTGCAGCTGTTAATTATATAAGAAAGGGTGTTGGTTATGATGAGTATATAAGGAATTATATATATGAACACAAGGCTGATAAGGAAGAATTATATAATGTGCTTGATGAACTGGCACACAGGGCTTCACAGTATATGAGTCTGTCACAATGGCTTGATGGTATTGTAGAATACATCAGGCAGTGCGATAAAGACAGACAGAATAATACAGCAGACGGTGTGCATATGCTTACAATGCACGGCTCTAAAGGTCTTGAATATAAGATTGTACTGGTAATGGATGTCTGTGAGGGGATAATACCGTATAATAAGTCGATTTTAGATGAGCAGATTGAAGAGGAGAGGAGACTCTTTTATGTTGCGATGACGAGGGCAAAAGAAAAGTTGTATCTTCTGTACCCCAAGCAGAGGTACAACAAAGATACAACCCGTTCACGCTTTATAGAAGAGCTTCTTACTGCTCGTTATCCTCTTCTTCGTACAGATCTTCATACTCCATAGCATCTAATTCTTCGTCAAATGCTTCAGATACAAGTTCATATTCTTCATCGGATTCAATATTCTCAAGTACAGGTTCATTGTCGCCTTCAACCTTGTATCTGTAGAGATATACTTCATCGTTGTCTGCAGCCTCTCCCTCAAGTGGAAGAAGTGCGATATAGTCGTTGTCTCCAGCAGGGAATATGCGTATTATTGCACATTCACATTCTGTGTTATCATCAAGCATAAGAGTTACTGTGTTATATTCCTGATTATTATTCTCCATAATGTCTCCGTTCTGCCAGTAATGGCTTTAGTATTTTCTCTACTCTAACAAATATTATGTATAAAAGCAATGAAAATAAAGAAAAAAGACTTGCTATTTTATTATGTAAGGTGTATATTATGCATAAGTTAATAATTTAAGTCAAAGGGGACGATTTTAGCAGCAACGCTAGGATTGTCCCCTTTTTGGTTAAATTAATAGCATTAAACAATGAATATTATAATCTGGAGGTTCACGCCATGGATAAAATCGATAAGAAGATAATTACATTATTACAGCAGAATGCAAGGATGCCTTTAAAGGCTCTTGCCGAGAATGTTTTCCTTTCATCACCGGCTGTTTCAGCAAGAATTGAAAGGCTTGAGAAGGAAGAGATTATTGAAGGATATGAAGTTAAGATTAATCAGTTAAAGCTGGGGTATCATATAACAGCATTTATTAATCTTGAAGTTGCTCCTGTGCAGAAACCGGATTTCTATCCATTTATCAAGTCATGCCCTAATGTTGTTGAATGTAACTGTGTAACAGGCAATTATTCAATGCTATTAAAAGTTATGTTCCCAAGTACCATGGAACTTGATACATTTATCGGCCAGCTTCAGAAGTTCGGAAGAACAAGTACACAGATTGTGTTCTCAACACCTGTTGCTCCAAGAGGTATTGATGTTAATCAGGAGATGCCTACAGATAATTAAATTCATCAAAAGTTCATAATTATTTAACCTATTAACACTGTCAGACACTTGCTGTTCTGACAGTGTTTTTGTTATAATTATCTGAGTTTAAATTTCGTATTAAGAGGAGGTATTATGAGTAAGGCTTCAGATATATTGGATAATGTAAGTAAGGTGATTGTGGGAAAGAGAAATGTTTCAGAACTTGTTCTGACAAGTATTATTGCTGGTGGACATGTTCTTCTTGAAGATGTTCCGGGTACAGGTAAGACTATGATGGCAAAAGCATTTGCAAAGAGCATTGATGGAGAATTTTCAAGAATTCAGTTTACACCAGATCTGCTTCCTTCAGATATTACAGGCGTGCATGTGTTTAACCAAAAAGAGGGCGAGTTCGTATTCAGAAGAGGTCCTGTATTTGCTAATGTTATTCTTGCAGATGAGATTAACAGAGCAACTCCAAGAACACAGTCAGCATTGCTTGAATGTATGGAGGAACATCAGGTTACTGTGGATGGTGAATATTCTAAGTTAGAAGAACCATTTGTTGTAATTGCAACACAGAATCCTATTGAGACAGCAGGAACTTATCAGCTTCCAGAGGCGCAGCTTGACCGATTCCTTATGAAGATTAATATGGGTTATCCAGAGAAAGATGATGAGGTACTCATTCTTAACAGATTCCTTACATCTAATCCGGAAATAACTCTTGAAAAAGTGGCAACCTGTGAGGATGTTATAGCAATGAAGGAAGATGCTAAGAATGTATATATTCATCCTGTGCTTATTGAGTATATTGTTGAACTTGCAAGAATGACAAGAAAGGAAGAAAATGTATTAACAGGTGTCAGTCCAAGAGGAACACTTGGCATGCTGAATGCTGCAAGAGCATATGCGTATGTCGCAGGCAGAGATTATGTTGTGCCAGAGGATATTAAGATTTTGGCACCATATGTATGGGCACACAGACTTGTTTTACAGACAGGTTTTATGAACAGAGATAATAAAGAACAGATCATAGGCAATGTTGTCTCGAAAACAGCAGTTCCTACTGAAGATTGGAATAGATAATGAATGTTTTGTTAATGCTTTTAGGTGTACTGATTGTGTACATTGCTGTAAAGCTTGTGTACAGATATAACTGGAATAAAAATCTTACAGTGAGTCTTGAATTTGATAAAAAGCATGTGGTTAAGGATGATATTGTTAATATTACAGAAGTTGTTACTAATGCCAAGAGGTTGCCACTTCCTTGTATTAATCTTAAATTTCAGGCTGCAAGAGAATTGCTTTTTACAGGTTCAGATACTAATTCAAGTGTATCGGATAAGACTTACCGTAATGATGTATTTTCGCTTCTTTCTAATCAGAGAATTACAAGAAAGGTTCCTGTCAGGTGCACAAGAAGGGGCGTTTACCGCATTTCAGGTCTTGAGATTGTATTCTCTGGCTTGTTTATGAATGAAATTAATGTTCTAAAGACTGGTAATAACTGTGAAATAACAGTATATCCAAAACCGGCAGACCCGACAGTGTTAAAACCAGTGAACAGCAGGATTACAGGAGAAGCAGAACGGAAAAAATATATGCTTGAAGATCCATTTGTATTCAGGGGGACAAGAGACTATACGGGTAATGACAGCCTTAAGAATGTCAACTGGAAGGCAACGGCAAGAACTGGCAATCTTATGGTTAATGAATATGATGAGTCTGTCAGCAGAAATGTATGCATTCTGTTAAATCTCGAAGAAGACGGAGTATTGAGGTATGATGCAGTTGACGAACAGGCTATAAGTATTGCAGCAGGAATATCGCAGATGCTAATTGCATGTGGAATAAATGTTTCAATGCTCAGCAATGGATGTGATGTTGATACAAAGAGTCCGGTTGTAATAAATAATGGTTCTGGAATAGGACATCTCAATAATATTAATACTGCACTTGCAAGGATTGATACAGGAATTGCTATGGAAGAATACTCTGCTATGCTTGAAAAAATTCTTGAGCCGGATAATATGAGAATAGAAAGTGAATATGTATATGTTTTAATCTCTGCAAGCAGAAGAAAGAAATTGCAGAGTGTTATTAATAAAATCAGCAGGCTTCAGGCAGATATGGTATGGATTGTACCACATTTTCCAGGAGATGATTATGGACTGGAATTATGTGATTTTGAGCCGGTTGGATGGGAAGTTAAGTAAGGAGAAGCAATATGAGTGAGTCTGTTGCGCGTTCAGGAAATAAAACATTATATGTAGCGCGGTTAGTTGTGGAATTACTTAGTCAGTGTGTTGTTTTTATGGCATTTGCTGCAATGATAATTCTAGGGGTTGTTAAAAAGTCTGATGAATATATTTTATACGCCGCACTGGTCACTATTCCTGTAGTCATTACATTTTTTGCAAGAAAATATATAACGTCGTTGTTTCTTTTTGTAATGATTCATATAGTACTTATTGCAGCAGCAATTATGCTTGGAAGAACAGATGCTGAAAGTACGGCATATTTTGTAAGTGTGTTTGTTGTATGTGTACGATCTGTAAGTGTAAGGATTGCTAATGTAAGAAAAACTGAATATATGAAGGAGTCGCGGTTCAGCACTAAAACAGAAGATGTTAATGATGATGAAAAGAAAGCGGTAATGCAGACTACAGAGAGAATGTCAGTGGTGTATTGCATTGTTATGATTGTTGGAAGTACATTTGGAGGACAGAATGGCAGTACAAAACTTGTAAGTTTTGAATCATTGATGTTTGCCTTTTTTATAATTCTTTTCCTTATAGGGAATCAGCTTAAAGGAGTTAATGATTTATTTATAAGTAATACAGGTAAATCTGAATTCCCAGCAAGAAGAATAACAGGCATTAATATGGCAACTGTGGCTGTTGTAGCTGTATTAATGATAATGGGAATGCTTCTGTTCTACAGAGGAAATGGTGGTAATATATTTGCACTGATGGGAAGTATTTTAGGTGTAGTATTCAGACCGCTTCTTAAATTGCTGCTCATGCTTATGAAAGAAAATGACGAAGCTCTGCCTCAGCAGCCAACTCAACCAATCAATAAGGATGATGCTTTGTATGAGGAAACAGAGATAAAAGAATATGCGGATAATCCTGTTATGCAGGCAGTTTTCGTTGCTTTCACAGTGGTTATTATTACAGGGTTAATGATTGCTGTTATATATGTTATTGTAAGATATGCGAGAAAGTTCAAGGAATCAAGGGATGATAATGGAGATGAGGTTGAATTCATAGGAACAGGCAGGCATGAAAGAAAAATCGGAAGGTCTAAGCGTGCTGTGGAGAAAACCAATCTTGCGGTTAATATGCAATATAGAAAAGCATTTAAAAAGGCAGCGATGCTGGATAAGAGAAAAGAAAAGATGGCTGCAAACAGTTTGGTTTATATGCAGCCTGAGGATATCACAAGAAATAATATTACTTCAAATGCTGCGACTGCTGAAAGAATTACAAGAAGTTATGAAAAAGCCAGATATTCTGATAAGAATATTTCCAAAGAAGAACTTGAATTTATGCTTGACTTTATAAAAAATGACAAGTATAATAAGCGTACATAATAAGTAAATGCTGTGAAGAGGACTATTAGATAGGAACCAGAGTCAGAGAACTGCCGGGTGGTGCGAGGCAGTCGAAGGAACTTATTGAACTCGCCTTGGAGCTGCTACCTGAAATCATTATGAGAAGTAGGAGTAGCCGGAAGCCAACCGTTATAGTGGACAGAATATAATGCAGCACATTTGTTGTACGTATTCAGTGAGTGCATAGCATAGCTATGAAGAAGAGTGGTAACGCGTGAGATTTATCTTTCGTCTCTTTGGGTAGAATTGCCCATGGACGAAAGATTTTTTTATGCTTATCTTTAAGAAAGCCTTTACTTATTAACAATACATATTTATATTTTCAGGAGGTTTTAGGAATGTTTGATTACAGACAGTATGAAAGAGGCTATTTTATGCCACCAGTTAAGTGTAATGACTGGGTTAACAAGGAGTATGTTGATAAGGCACCAATCTGGTGTTCGGTTGATTTAAGAGATGGTAACCAGGCTCTTGTTGAACCTATGAGCCTTGATGAAAAACTTGAATTCTTCCAGATGTTAGTTGAAGTTGGATTTAAGGAAATTGAGATTGGTTTCCCTGCTGCTTCTGAGACAGAATATGAGTTCTGCCGTACACTTATTGAGAAGAATATGATTCCTGATGATGTTACAATACAGGTACTTACACAGGCAAGACCACATATTATCAAGAAGACATTTGAAGCTGTAAAGGGTGCTCCAAGAGCAATCGTTCATGTATACAATTCTACTTCATTAGCACAGAGAGAACAGGTATTCAAGAAGTCTAAGGAAGAAGTTAAGCAGATTGCAATTGAAGGTGCTAAGTTATTAAAGGAACTTGCTGAAGCTGATGGAGGAAACTTCCTTTTTGAATACAGTCCAGAGAGTTTCACAGGAACAGAACCAGAGTATGCACTTGAGGTGTGCAACGCAGTTGTTGATATCTGGCAGCCAACTCCTGATAAGAAATGCATTATTAATCTTCCTGCTACTGTTGAAATGTCGCTTCCACATGTATTTGCAAGTCAGATTGAATATATGTCTAAATACATGCACAATAGAGAAAATGTTATTATTTCTCTTCATCCACATAATGACCGTTCGACAGGTGTTGCTGATGCAGAGTTAGGACTTCTTGCAGGAGCAGACAGAATTGAGGGAACACTTTTTGGTAATGGTGAGAGAACAGGTAATGTTGATATTATTACACTTGCGATGAATATGTATATGCAGGGTGTTAATCCTGAACTCGATCTTTCTGATATGCCACATCTTGCAGAAGTATTTGAAAGACTTACACAGATGAAGATTGATGATCGTCATCCATGGTGTGGTAAGCTTGTATTTGCAGCTTTCTCAGGTTCACATCAGGATGCTATATCTAAGGGAATGCATTACAGAATAGAAAATGATCCTAATAAATGGACAGTTCCATATCTTCCAATTAATCCAGAAGATGTAGGACGTACATATGATTCAGATGTTATAAGAATTAACAGCCAGTCTGGTAAGGGTGGTGTTGCTTATGTTCTTGAACATAATTATGGAATGGTTGTTCCTAAGGCTATGAGAGAAGATCTGGGTTATGCTGTTAAAGATGTATCGGATGTTAATCATAAGGAGCTTTCAGCAGATGAAGTTCTTGAGATATTTGAGAAGAGATATAAGAAATACACACCAGTATTCAAGATTTCTGAAGTACATTTCAAGCAGATTAATGGAATACAGACAGTTGTAACTATTAATGAGAATGGTGAGAAGTACAATGTTGAAGATGGCGGTAATGGTCGTCTTGATGCTGTAAGTAATGCTCTTGCCAGCCACTTTGGAAAGCCATGCGATATCTTCTGTTATGAAGAACATTCATTAAAGAAGGGTTCTGATTCTAGTGCCATTGCATATGTTGGTATTACAGGAGATGATGGAAAGAATTACTTTGGTATTGGTATAGACCATGATATCATCAGAGCTTCTATTGATGCATTAGAGTCAGCTATGAACAGAAGTCTTGAAGCTTAATATATTATTTAATTGAATAATCTGTAATAGTACCCATGTCCTTAACGTATACTAGAATGATAACGATTAAGGAACATGGGTTATTTTATTTATGTAGAATTTAAAAATCCCCCTCAAAGGGGGAAGCGGTACTATAGTACTAATGCTATTATACGCTTGTGGGGAGAAAATATAGTTAAAAGGGTAAAACTATTGATTCAAACATTTCGGAGGGATGGTAATGTTTTTAAGAAAACGATTAAGTAGTCTGAGTGCAAAGTCGAAGAAAATTATTAGTGGTGTTCTTGTTGCAGCAATGGTTGCTGGTTCTGTGATTGCAGGAACTTCATTAAAGGCTGGGGCATATTCTAAGACACAGGATGTACTTGATGAACTGTTAGGAGCAGCTAAGCCATATGGTGTGGTTGCAGAAGAATTTAAGAACGCTAATCATAATCAGACATGTTTTGCAACCAATAATCTTGTCATAACAGACCAGTGGCTGAGTGCCTGGCTGGATATGAGTGTTGGAACAACTTATATCAGAAGTTTTGATAACACAGGTTCGGCTGAGGTGTTTATTGACAGGAATGCATTTAATAATCTTGTTCTAGGAACAGATTATGATTATGTTCCGACGGAGAACAAGTATTATATTAAAGGTGTTGACGGAAAAAGAACAGGGGCTGCCATTAACGTCAACAACTGTAAAGATACAATCAATGTTTATTATGCTGAAGATTATATGGACGTAACTGCAGCACTTGATAAGGTGTATGACAATTTTAAAGAATATGCAGATATTTCTGATGAAGAAGCTGACATCGTTATCAAAGCTAATGATGAGAAAAAGATTGATCTTTCATCATTTAAAGATAAGCAGATTGTAGTTGTTAATATGTACGCAAGTAATTATACAGACTGGCAGGGCAATGAAGTATCAACTTATTATGGAGAAGGTCAGTTAAGTATAACTAATAAGGCTGATGGTCAGTTTGTTATTATGAATCTTTTAGGTGCAGATGGAGATGCAGAGGTTAAGAGATTCAGTGTTAATGGAAAGTATTCTGGTGGATTAACAGATGTTGATATATCTGATACAGTAATATTTAATGCTGTTAATGTTTCAGGTAAGCTCAACATGGGGGAGATATGTGGTATTGTAGTTGCTCCAAGAGCTGATGTTACTCTTACATCAACATGCAACGGAAGAGCAATTGCAAAGACATTCGTTAATACTAATGGTCAGATGCATTTCATATCTGATTGCCAGCAGGAAGGCACAACAGCAAAGGAAACTGCTGCTGAGACAAAGGCTGATGAGTCCACAAAGGTTGATGAAGAGACTAAGGTAAATGAGACAACAAAGGCTGATGCAGTAATTAAAGCTGATGATACAACAAAAGCTGAAGAGTCGATAAAGACAGGGGATGCGACTAAGAAAGCTGATGATATATCAGACACAGATGTTACTAAGAAGAGTGGCGAAGTTGCTGGAGATGAAGAACAGGTAACAGGAAAAGACGGAGTGGCAATTGATGGTTCAAGAGTAAGAAAGAATGGTGAAGTTGCTGCTAATGAAGAAGTTGTAAAGACAGGTGACAACAATCATGTCTGGGTATATGTTATAGTTCTTGTAGCAGCAGTTGTTATATTCGGAACAGTTATTGTTATAAGCAAGAAGAATAATAAAAACTGTCTCTTATACACATCTGACGCTGCCGACGAAGCTAGA
>ENA-OYWR01000985-OYWR01000985.1-human-gut-metagenome-genome-assembly--contig:-NODE-985-length-10558-cov-3.841283_pt1 | contig 10558 bp, 8 predicted proteins | sample MGYA00244816_ERZ653408 | MGnify/ENA primary metagenome ERZ653408 (study PRJEB26926, sample SAMN06165138) | human gut metagenome | biome: ENVO:00009003; feature: ENVO:2100002; material: ENVO:00002003... | reverse complement strand
TGCGCATGTCTCGTGGGCTCGGAGATGTGTATAAGAGACAGGTTCCTATGTTGTATTATCGAAATTTGATGATGATGTGATTTTCGAGTACCACATCACGGTGATGGATGATGAATTCAACCTCGGCGTGCTGACGATGCGCACCCCGGAGGGCGTGTTTGAGGCTGATTTTGATGCGTAAAGAAGGGGGAGCGATACCATGCCGAAGATTGAAAAAATTACGAAACAGACGGAGAATCCATATGTAAATCTTTATCTGGTGGAAGGGAAGAACAAGGTGGATCACCTGTTCCGTTACTATGTTGCTTCGCGCGCGAAAACGATGGAAGCGCTGAAGATCAAGACGAAGAAGAATACGCCGGACGGCGTGCTGATGTACAGTCTGTACGGGGAGAAGCGCGATAAAATCGTTCTGGTTCGCCAGTACCGTGTTTCCATTGACGACTACATCTACGAATTTCCGGCAGGCCTCGTAGAATCAGGTGAGGAGTTCCACGAAGCGGCAGTGCGTGAGATGCACGAGGAGACGGGGCTTACGTTCCACCCGTTAAAAGTAGATCCGTGTTATGAAAAACCGTTCTTCACAACCATTGGAATGACAGACGAGGCATGCTCCGCAGTTTACGGCTGGTGTGAGGGTGAGATCAGCCGGAAATACTTGGAGGAGAGCGAAGTTATTGAGGTTGTCTTGGCGGACCGTGAGGAGGCAAAGAGAATCCTCAGAGAAGAGAATGTAGCGATTATGTGCTCGTATCATCTGATGCATTTTATTCATGATGAGGAGCCGTTTGCATTCCTGAAATAAGTGGAGGGGAGCCAGAAAAACACAACCCCTGGAAGTTCTTAGCACGAACTGCCAGGGGTTGTGTTTTTCTGACTCCCATTTACGTTGTGGGGGACGGGAGGGTGAGGACTCAGGTGTAGTATTGGGCCTGGGTTTCGTAAAGATTGGCGTAGATGCCGTGGTTTGCGAGGAGGGTGTCGTGGGTTCCGTCTTCGGCGATGCGGCCGTGGTCGAGGACCACAATGCGGTCACAGAATTTGCAGCTACTCATGCGGTGGGAGATGTAGACGGCGGTTTTGCCGGAAATCATCTGGCTGAACTGTTCGTAGATTTCAGCTTCGGCGATTGGATCGAGGGCAGCGGTCGGCTCGTCGAGGATGACGAACGGGGCATCCTTGTAGAGGGCGCGGGCGATGGCGGTGCGCTGGGCCTCGCCGCCGGAAAGGTCGACACCAGAGCCGTTGTTGTTGTAAAGGCGGGTGCGGACGCCTTGCGGGAGTTGCTGTACACGGTCGGTGAGACCGACTTTTGCAAGAGAGGATTGCAAAGCAGCTTCATCAATCGTAGTCCCTGCGGCGATGTTTTCGTCGAGCGGAAGGGAGAACAGGTGGAAATCCTGGAAAACCACGGAGAAGGCCTGGGTGTACTCTTTGTAATTGTATTTGCGGATGTCGATGCCGTTTAAGGTAATATAGCCGGAGGTCGGCTCGTACAGGCGGCAGAGCAGTTTGATGAGTGTCGTTTTTCCGGCTCCGTTGCGGCCGACGAGGGCGGTTTTGTCACCGATGGCAAAGGACAGTGTCACATGCTCGAGCACCGGAATGTCTGTGCCGGAATAGGAGAAGGAAACGTCGTGGAAGGCAAAGGCGTACTGACCGTCGTCACGTTTTTCGATCGGGAGTGTGCCGTCGTACGACATGGATGGCTGTGCGATGAAATCCTCATACGTCGCAAGATACGAATTGATATAGTCAAACTGTGAGCCGGTTGTGAAAAACGTCTGCAGATCCCCCATGGCGCGGGTGACGGAACCGGCATACAGAAGGACATCTCCGATGGGGAGCACACCGTACAGCGCTTTGGCGCCGATCAGAAGGTATGCGGTGAAATTAGAAAGGAGTGAGAGCAGCGCATTTTTGCCGTCTGTGACGGCGGAAAAACGGGCGAAGCCGAGGTACATCGGCAGAAAGTGTGCCATGGCCTTTCCAAACTGTGCGTCGAGAAAACCATCGAGATGACCGATACGGATATCGTCCGCATGCCGTTCTTCGAGCATCACATTGACGAGATAATTGGCGACGGAGTTGGAATGGTCGTTGCCCTGGTTCAGCTCAATTTTTTTCTGCGTACTCTCGCGGTTGATGCGGGAGGAAAGAGCCAGCTGCAGTCCGCAGAGCAGGAGCAGCGCGAGTGTCGAAAACGGCGAGGTAAAGAAGTTTTTCATGCTGCTGCCCGGAAGAAGGAACAGGCGGAGCAGGAAGAACAACGCATAGAGAAGGGAGAGCAGGGAAGTCATCATCGTATGGATCACGATCAGCTGGTCACCCACATTTCCTGACCCCATGGAAGAGACATTGGTGCGCCGGATGGCATCCATCGTCTCGGTTTTTTCAAATTTTTCAAATTCCAGTTCCAGCGCCTTCGCGGTGATTTTCTGTTCCGTGAGCGCAAGGCAGAGTTCCTTCTGGCCGTCGAGATACTGGCGGCAGATTTTTTCAAACAGCCCCAGTCCATACTGTACCAGCAGAAAGATGACAACGGTATACAGACAGACGCGGTACGATTTTGCAAGCAGCAGATTCAGAATCCGCGCCGAGAAAAACAGCGAGAGATACGGCAGCGTGGCAGCGGCAAAAGCACTTCCGATCAGCCAGAACAGCACGCGGTGATTGCCTTGGCTTACCATAGTTAAAAAGCGGCAGACGGCATGAAACCGTTCTTTCATTTTCATAAGGAATGTTCCTCCGTTTCCTGATAATACTGGCTCTGAACTTCAAACATATGCGCATACGACCCGCCAAGCGCGAGCAGCTCCTCATGGGTTCCGCGCTCTTTGATCCTTCCGTTTCCAAGAAACAGAATCGTATCGCAGAACCGTGTCGATGCGAGACGGTGTGAGATGAAAAGCGCAGTCTTATTTTTCAGCAGCGTGCTGTAGGTTTCGTACATTTCATTTTCTGAGATTGCGTCGAGCGCAGCGGTTGGCTCATCGAGCAGGAGCAGACGGCAGTTTTTGTAGAGAGCCCGCGCCATCATGAGTTTCTGCATCTCACCGCCGGAGAGGGTGACGCCGTCGTCGGTCATATCTTTACCGAGATACGTTTCCTCTTTTTGCGGAAGACCTGCGATTTTCTCCCAGAGTCCGGCGCGAACGAGAGCTTCGCGGCAGTGGTCACGGTCGGTCTCTTCCAGAGTGGAACAGCTCACATTTTCTGCGATCGAGAATGAGAGTGCAAACGGGTCCTGAAAGACGGCGGCAACCGCTTCGTAATACTGTGCCGGATTCAGATTGGTAAGGGAAATGCCGTTGACAGTGATGCTTCCTTCTGCCGGCTGATACAGCCCGCAGATCAGCTTGACAATCGTAGATTTCCCAGCGCCGTTGATACCGACAAGAGCCGTGTGTTCGCCTGCGTGGAGCGTAAAGCTGACATCATCGAGGATCTTTTTCTCACTTTCCGGATAAGAAAAGGAAACGTGGGAAAAACAGATCTCCAGCGGTTTCATACGGTCAAATTCCGGCCGGAACGGCAGTGCATGGCCGGCCGGGAGCGGCAGGTCGAGGAACTCCCGCATCCAGCGGATCTGTTCAAGGCAGAGCACCGATTTGGAGAGTGCGGAGGTGATCTCGTTAAAATACGATGAGAAGCCAGAAACTGCGCCGAGCGCCAGCACAAAGCCGGAAACAGTCATCGTGCCGTGGGAGAGACGGTAAATCAGAAAGCCGTAGCAGATGCCGTCGCGCAGAAGCTGCAAGGTAAGTGTCAGCAGATCATTCACAAAGTAGGCGCTGCGGATGTGAAACAGGATTTTCTGGTATCGTTTGTTGATCTGTCGGTAGACACCATCAATCCATCCGCCCAGCTGGTAGAGACGGACATCTTTTCCGGCCGCAGTGTCATACGACTGTTTCTGAAAATAGCGCTGCGACAATTTAATCGCGGACAGATCATCCCGGCGGCGGACTTCGTAGGAAGCCGCGCGGCGGTAGCTGAGAAACTGAAGAACCGAGAGCACCAGCAGCAGAAGAATGATGGCTGGATGGACACTTCCAATCAGCCCTGCGTAGAGGAGCAGACCGAGAAAGGAAGAAAAAATTGTGACATCATAGCGGAACATTCCTTCCACTCCGACCCAGTTGCTGGAAACGGCATCGGTGGCTTTTTCAACGAGCTGCAGCGTCGACTGCTCGGTCAGAACGGCGTAGTCCATCCGCATGAAATGGCGGAGCAGACGGCGCATAAAAAAGCCGGTCCGGAATTCGGTATACTGCCAGGCGTTCCGTGACTGCAGAAACGCATGGCTGACGAAAACGACGGCATAAAGGAGAAAGAGAACCAGCGTTCCAAGCGCAAACCCGGCAAAGCCGCGGCTCTGTTCCAGAAAAAAGAGAATTCCGGAAGGAAGCAGAATCCCGAAAAAGCCGGTGAGCACCTGTGAGACGATTTCGAGTGCCTGAAAGAGAAACGGCTTTTTGCTGTAATGCCACAGCTCCCGATGAATATAAATGTAGTTAGACCATAATGAATACATAAAGACCTCCTCTGTCACATATCTTTCGTGAACTGTAGTTATCCTACCATATTCATGCAAAACACGGGGGAAAAGTACGTAAATGGAACAAAAAAGAACGCGAACAGCAAAAAAAGTGTTCACGTTCTGCAAAATTTCTCTGTAGAATCATCGGACAAAATCAAAAAATCCTGGAAAGAGCTTTTTACAGCGGCAGCATAATCTCCGTCACGAAAACGCCGGGCTCGTTCTGCCGGTTGATATATCCTTCGTACTTTTCCACAACAAGATTGATCCGTTTCAGCCCATGCCCGTGATTTCCGCGCTTCGTGGTGATATACTCGCTGTCCAGCTTCCGCACAGTGTCCTTTGTTGCATTCGTAACGGAAATATACAGCTGGTTTTTCAGCACACCAATATAAAGCCGGATATAAGGATCCGCAAGGCCCTCGCATGCTTCCACCGCATTGTCAATCAGATTTCCGATCAGCGCGCAGAGATCAATATCACTCACCGTAAGATTGGCCGGGCAGGCTGCCTTGTAATCCACGCGGATGCCGTTCTTTTCGGCGAGTGAAATTTTGGAATTTAAAATCGCATCGAGATTCACATTCCCCGAGTCGCAGAGCTGGTTGACCTGATCGAGATCATTTTCGAGCAGCCCGAGATATTCCTGCAGCTTATCATACTGTCCCATCTCAACATATGCCTTCATTGACTGCAGATGATTGTGGTAATCATGGCGCCAGCCGCGCATTGTCAGATAGATATTCTGCACTTCCTCGACCTGGCGGGCGAGAAGCTGGTTCTGGTATTCGATATTTTTGCGTTCCAGATAATGGGATAAAAAAGGAATGTGCGCCATGAAACATCACCTCGGTTCGTTCGGAATTGGAAATTAAAAAATGCAAAACCTTTAAAACGCATTCGGCCGGTAAAACTGCAGGAACGCATGGTTGAGTGATGCATAGCATCCGCGGCTGACCGGAATTTTTGTTCCGTCCGACAAGAGACATTCCGTCCGCGTGATCCGCTCCACATGAGCGAGATTCACAAGATAACTCCGGTGTGCTGCCGCAAAACATTCTTCTGTCCTACCAGAAGCCTGCCATGCGGCGGAAAGCTCTTCGCGGAATTCCGACAGATTTTTCTTAAACGTTTCCGTGCCGGCGGCCGTATGCAGCGTCAGATAATGATTATCGGATTCCACAAAAAGCAGATCCGAGAGGAACAGCTTCTGCGTCTCCCCGCCAAGCGAAAGCAGCAGATGCGGCTTTTCCTGTCCGCGCATCGCCTGCAGTTCGTCGAGCAGCGGAAACAGTGTGTCTTCCGTCACCGGCTTTAAGAGATACCGAAACGCCTGCACCTCATACCCTTCGAAAACGTATTCTCTGTGGTTCGTCAGAAAGAGAATCGGCACCTCACTGTCCGTCTCGCGGATTTTCCGCGCCAGCGCCATGCCGTCCATTCCGCCGAGGTCAATATCGAGAAAGATGAGATCAAACGGATACGAGCCGGGATACTGGAACAGAAAAGCGGCGGAGTCTGAAAAGGCTTCCACGGTCAGAGGAAGCCTTTTTCGCTCCGCAAAGGTGCGGAGCAGCATTTCCATCCGGGAACGCTGCGCCGGTTCATCTTCGCAGTAAGCAATTCTCATGTTATTCACCCAAACATTTTTTGAAGAAGTTATCATAAACGGTAATCATTTCCTCGGTCCAGAATGCTGCACCGCCGTGGTCTGCGCCGCGAAGAAGATACAGCTGTACATCTTTTCCGGCATCCTTTAATGCGTGGTAGAGATCGACACTCTGCTGGCAGAACACCATCGTGTCCTTCGTGCCGTGTGCGATCAGCATCGGCGGGAAATCCTCGTTCACGTATGTTTTGGAGCAGGCTGCCTTAGCCTCCTCAAGATGCTCGGTGATGTCATAGCCCATCAGCATGCCCTCCGGGCTGTCCGGTTTCTGATGGTTCAGCGTTGTCGGATAGCCGTACGGCAGTGTCACATCAACAGCTCCGTACAGATCGATAATACCGCATACCTCGCAGCTTTCCTCATTGATCGGCTCATCGAGCTTTCCACTCTTTGCGGTCATGCCGGCAACGGAGGAAACCTGTCCGCCGGAAGAATCTCCCATGAAGAACATCTGCGCCGGATTCAGCTTATACTCATCCGCATGCGCGCGAAGGAAACGGACGGCATTTTTTGCGTCGATGATCTGCGCTGGGAAATGTGCGATTCCGCTGTGACGGTATTCGACGATTGCAACAACGTAGCCGCGCTGCGCCAGACGGGCGATCATGCCGACCTTCTGGTAGACATACTGTTTCATCCAGGCGGATCCCTGAATAAATGTGATGCACGGCCAGGTGCGCTCCGGGTGCGCCATCTGGAATGGTGTGAAAATTTCCAGATGAAGATTGTGTGCCTCGTCGTAGACAACTTCATGGGCATAGCGGATCTCAATTTCCTCTCCGGTCACCGGAATCTCCACAGCACCGTCCACTGCGTCCTCGTAGTCCGGCATTGTCTCATACGTATAATTTGATGGTTCAATAATCATGTGTAAAAACCTCCTTTTTGGTAAACCCCTTCTGTCAGAAACAATAAGTATGGATGACTTATGATTTCTTCGACTCCTCATATGATTTTAACTCGGAAAGCGCCTCACCTGCAAGTGGATACAGCGCAATAATGTTGAAAATCGTCATCAGCCCGATGCCGACATCACCGAGATCCCATACAAACGTGTAGGCCGCAATACCGCCGATAAACAGCATCACAAGCGCCAGCACCTTGTAAGCGGTCTGGAAGCACCATTTGTCGCCGAACAGGTAGGCAACGTTGCATCTGGCATAAAACAGAATGCCGAGGAATGTGGAAAAGCTGAATAAAAACAGGGTCAGCGCAATAAAGATCACGCCGAATCTTCCGAGGTGGTACTGCATTGCAGTCTGCAGCAGATCCATGCCGGAAAGACCGTCGATCAGATCTTTCGGAGCCAGCAGCATAATCATGGCCGTGCAGCTGCAGATCACGATCGTGTCCACGAAGACGCCGAGTGCCTGGACAAGACCAGCCTTTGCGGGGCGGTCGCATTCTGCCGCAGCAGCAGCGCACGGAGCGGAGCCGGAACCGGCCTCGTTGGAGAAAAGTCCGCGCTTTACGCCGTTCATCAGCACAGCGCCGAAGCCGCCTGCCGCCATCTGGCGCAGTCCGAACGCTTCCTCAAAAATCCGTGCAAACACCGATGGAATCTGACGGAAGTTGATGGCGATGATGAACAGGGTAATAAAGAAGTAGCAGACTGCCATCACCGGAACAACAAAATCCAGCACCTTTACCGTCGCGTTTTTCCGAAGAACGATGACCGCGGAGAGGATCACCAGCATGATACTGGTGTAAAGCGGCGGAATGGAAAATGCATTTTTAAAAGAAGAAGCCACGGAGTTGCTGATTACCTGACTGATGCCGCACCAGCAGATCAGGCCGGCAATGGCGAACAGGACAGCCGGCAGAACGTATCGTTTTTTCTTCTTGAGACGGTTTTCAACCAGATCGTGAATGTAGTAGGCAGGACCGCCGCGGTAGCCGCCGTACAGAGGATCTTCTTCTTTGTGAAGCTGTGCGAGCGTAGCTTCGATAAACGCGGTAGACGAGCCGATGATAGCCGTCACCCACATCCAGAACACAGCACCTGCGCCTCCGGCGGAGACTGCAGCGACAACGCCGACCAGATTTCCCATACCGACACGCGTTGCGGTGGAAACGATCAGTGTCTGAAAAGAAGAAAGGCTGCTTTTTTCATTTTTCTTTTCCGACAGGGCACGGATCATGTCCGGGAACAGACGGATGGGAAGAAAACGTGTCCGGATCGTAAAATAGATGCCGGTTGGGATCAGCAGAAGAATCAGAAGGGAGATTCCGAGACTGCCGCCGCCCGGGAGCGGAATCGTAAAAAGATCGCCCCAGAGAAAGTTGTAGACTGTGGTGATGAGATTGACAATCATGTTTTCAAAAACCCTCATTTCAAAATATTTGCGGCACTGTGAAACGTCAAAGCATAAAAGCACCGTTACTTGCTATTATATCGGTTTCTGTTTGGAATGTAAAGAAGGGAAGAGAAAAGATAAGAGGCAAATATCAGCTTTTTCCGGAATCAGAAAGAGTTGATATCTGCCTCTTAAAAAATTTTTCAGTCGTATCAAAAGATCAGCCTGCGAGATGCAGCATCTCGATCAGGAACAGCCAGCTCAGGCCATAGAATGTAACGACAGCGACAAGGTCGTTGACCGTCGTGATGAGCGGACCGGAAGCAACCGCCGGATCGATGTGGATCTTTTTGAAGAACAGCGGAATGCAGGTGCCGACTGCACTGGAAATCAGCATTGCCAGCAGCAGTGCGATGCCGATGCAGGCGGAAACGGAAAATGCGAACATCATGGTCTTTCCCTTGAATAAGAAGATGAAAAGTCCGATGACAGCAAAGGACAGAACACCAAGCAGAAGACCATTGCAGAAACCGATGCGCATTTCCTTGAAAACAAGCTGTAATTTCTGTTTTCCGGTCAGGGACTCATCCATCAGGACACGGATAGTAACAGCCAGGGACTGGGTACCAACGTTTCCGGCCATGTCAAGGATCAGGGACTGGAAGGTCATGATGATCGGAAGGGTTGTGACAACCTGTTCGAAAATACCGACTACAGAAGAAACCAGCATGCCAAGACCGAGCAGGATGATCAGCCATGGAAGACGTTTTTTCATACTGTCTTTTAACGGCTCTTTTAAATCCTCCTCTGCGGTCAGACCTGCGAACATCGCGTAGTCCTCACCCATCTCATCATCAACCAGGTCGATGATGTTTGATGATGTGATGACACCGAGCAGGCGGTTGTCATTGTCGAGGACCGGAATAGAATCCTCGGAATAATCCTTCAGTTCTTCGATACACTCGTTGATCGGCTCCTCTGCATATACGTACGGGTAAGAAGTTACGGTCAGATCCTCGAGCGTCTCGTCGCGTCTTGCGATGATCAGGTTTTTCAGATCGATCGCTCCGTAAAATTTCTGCTGCGCATTGACAACAAAGATGGTAGAGATGTTGTCGTTCTTTGCGGCCTGATCGATCAGGCTGCTCATCGCCTGTTTGACATTCAGATCCTCGCGGATGATGATGCAGTTTGTCGTCATGCGGCTGCCGATTTCATCTTCATCGAAGGAGGCGATCATCTCAATATCGTGGCGTACTTCCGGATCGAGCAGTTCGATCAGAAGTTTTTTCTTTGCTTTGTCGAGTTTCTGCAGAACCTCGGCCAGTGCATCGGTCTCCATTTTGGAGAGGATGGAAGCGGCTTTTTTGACATCCATCTCTTCGAGGTACTCGGCTACGTTGTCGGATTCAGCATACTCAAAAATATCGGACAGCATGTCCGTGTCCAGAATGCGGTACAGTTTGCATCGCTCTGGAACCGTTAAAAGCGGCAGAACATCTGCCAGGTCATTTTCGTGGTAATCTTCCAGGCGGCTGCCCATGACAGCCGGAGAAGAGTTACTGCGGATTGTATCCAGGATCTCCTGGGTATAATCCTGTACTCGTTTTTCCATTTTTTCGTTATCCTCCATTCTTTTTTTGACAGCAGAAAAAAACATGCGTGCTGTCGGTGCGAAAAAGCATGTTGGAACCCTCACAGGGCAGTAAAAGCACACGAAAAAAGAACCAGAGAATTACGTTTCAAAACTGGTTTGGATCATGTGTCTTACTTCGGGTTTTCATAGGATAAGAAGGGAAAATATTTAAGATTAAAGCAGGACAGAAGGATGGCCGTCATCCTGCATATTTTCCGGTTCCCGTCCTATGCTGGTACTTCGCCCATGAGAATCACAACTGTCCATTCTGTTCACCTGCCTTTTTTCTTAAAATATCTTATCAACCCGGCCATTATAACGTTCCCGGCCGGGTTTTGTCAACCGGATTTATGGTTAAATTTATTGTAAATCCGGGTAAATTTTTATGCTTCACAGAGGAGGATGTTTATGCC
>ENA-OYWR01000950-OYWR01000950.1-human-gut-metagenome-genome-assembly--contig:-NODE-950-length-10790-cov-8.425617_pt1 | contig 10790 bp, 9 predicted proteins | sample MGYA00244816_ERZ653408 | MGnify/ENA primary metagenome ERZ653408 (study PRJEB26926, sample SAMN06165138) | human gut metagenome | biome: ENVO:00009003; feature: ENVO:2100002; material: ENVO:00002003... | reverse complement strand
CGAATCCATCCGGCAGTCCTCCCTTTCCTTTGACATTCCCTTTGACCGTCAGCAGTTGGCGGATTTTCTCTGCGTGGAACGCGCCGCCATGTCGGCAGAACTTTCCAAGCTGCAAAAGGAAGGGCTGCTGGTCACCAAACGGAATCATTTTCAGTTGTTGACCCGCTGACAGCCTGGCACATTGCCTGCAAGCACCGGCTCCCTTGCGAAAACCGGTGCTTTTTTTGCAGTTGCACTTTCCCCGGGAGATTATTATACTTATAAAAAGGCCGGGTGCTGCAAGGACAGGAGGGAAAGCGTATGGCACGGAACAAAACCGCACAGGGCGGTATATCCCTGCGCCGCAAGGTCACGGCATGGCTTGCCGCGATTTTGCTGGTCACCATGCTTTCCACCGGCATTGCTACCATGGCAGGTCAATGGACGGTGCGCTCCTTTGATACGCTGCTGGCCGACAATGCCGTCTGCTACACGGTGCAGAACGCCCTCAAGGACGAAGCACAGGCCTTTGCACGCTATGTGCGTCAGCCTACTTCTGAAACGGAACAGGCCTATACCGCCGCCTGCACCGCTTCCGAGCAGAGCCTTGCGGCCCTGCCCCTCGATTATGCCCGCATCGGTGAAGAGCGCTATGCCCGTACATGGAACCTTTTGCAAGGGTACGCGGGGTACCGGCAGGAGCGGGATGCCTTTTTGCAGCTTTCCCCCTCGGCAGATACCTACATTGGACAGATGTACCATGTGATGGCGCTGCAAGACTACCTTGCCGAGTATGCGCTGCGGCTGACGCAGGCCACGCTGGAACAGGAAAACGCCCTTTACAGCAGCACGGCGGCTCACATCCGGCATCTGCCGTGGCTGTATCTGGGGCTGTTCCTGACGGCAGCCGCGCTGATGCTGCTGCTCATCCGGGTGCTGAGCCGCGCTGTGGTGCGTCCGCTGCTGCGGCTGGCGCAGGCTTCCCGCAGCATTGCCGAGGGGGATCTTTCAAGCCCGGATCTTCCGGTGAAAAGCAGCGACGAAGTGGGGCGGCTGACGGGAACCTTTAACCAGATGAAGCACGCCATGGCGCAGCAGCTGACCACCCAGCAGGCCTTGCACCGGGAAGAGGTGCGGAACCTTGCACTGGAAAAAGATCTGGAGCACACCCGGCTGGAGGTGCTCAAAAGTCAGGTGAATCCGCATTTTCTGTTCAACACCCTGAACATGATCTCCTGCATGGCGCGGCTGGAGGATGCTTCCACCACCGACCAGATGATCGTGCATTTGGGCAGTTTGTTCCGGCACAACCTGCGCACCAAGCGCCAGCAGATCACGCTGGAGGAGGAACTGGACGGGCTGGAGGACTACATTTATTTGCAGCAAATGCGGTTCGATGGACGCATTACCGTAGAAAAAAGCATCCGGGTGCAGCCTGCGGCGGTTTTGGTGCCGTCCTTTATGCTGCAGCCGGTGGTGGAAAACGCTTACTCGCATGGGCTCAAGTCCTGCGAGGAAGGCGGACGCATCCTGCTGCGAGCATGGATGCAGGGCAAGGTGCTGGTGCTCACGGTCGCGGACAACGGCGGGGGAATGACCCCAGAGGAACTGGACGCTGTGCAAGCAAAACTTGCGCAGAGCGAGCAGACCGGACGCAGCATTGGCCTTGGCAATATTTCCCGCCGCATCGGGATGCTGTATCCGGGCGGAAAAATGCAGATATACAGCCGCGCAGGTCACGGTACTGTGGTGCGGTTTGAGCTCCCGCAGACGCAGCAGCCGGAAGAAAAGGAGGAGACGCTCTCGTGAAGTGCAAATTGCTGGTGGCAGAGGATGAATTGATCGAGCGCAAGGTGCTGTGCCGGACTTTGCAGAAGTATCTGGGAGACCTGATCTGTCTGTATGAAGCCAAAAACGGCAGAGAGGCTCTGGAAATTTTTGCCCGCGAAGCGCCGCAGGTGGCTGTGCTGGACATTGAAATGCCGGGTCTCACCGGGCTGGAGGTGGCGCGCAAGATCCGAGAAACAGACAGAAATTGCGCCATCCTGTTCCTGACCGGCTTTGATAAGTTCGACTATGCACGGCAGGCGATCTCTGTACGGGCGATGGACTATCTGCTCAAGCCTTACAACGAGCAGGAACTGGTATTCGCGGTGGAGGATGCCATCCGGCAGGTGTCGGTGCCGCTGCCTGCCCACCCGGTACAGCCCCCTGCGCCTGAACAGCCTGTCCGCCGGGAAGAGGACGAGGATATGCGTACCGCCATCATCCGTGCCGAGATCAGCCGCTTCATCGACGCCCACTATGGGGAGGATATCTCCATGCAGGATGCCGCCGCTGCGCTGCGCTACTCGGACGCCTACTTCTGCAAGTTGTTCAAGCAGTGTTTTAAGGTAAACTTTTCGGCCTACCTGAACGAATACCGGGTGAGCAAGGCGCGCCAGCTGATTTTGGACCCGCGCCTGAGCCTGAAGGATATCGGCGCTGCTGTGGGTTACAGCGACGCCAACTATTTTACAAGGGTGTTCAAGCGCCTGACCGGCCAGACCCCTTCGGAATACCGCGTAGCCGCAGCGGAAAAAGCGGCACAAGGATAAATCGAATCCAAAAGAAGCACTCGTTCTTTCCTGCCTGTCAGCAGGAGAGGAACGGGTGCTTTTTTATTTTTGCCAGTTTCTTTCGTCCAAAAAACACAAAAATTGTACTTGGATACAACAAAGACAAAATCGTACTGCGTTTCACAAAATAATCCGGTTTCGCAAAAATGAACGAGTTGTTAAAATAAAATCATAGAAAAAACGCGAAAAGAGAGGATGCCATTCATGAAGAGAAGAACGTTTCTGTCGCTGATGGGCGCGGCGGCACTGACCAGCAGCATGATGCTTACCGGCTGCGGCGTCGGCACCGGTGATGACCGCAAGATTGTGCGCATCGGCCATGTGCAGTCCCAGACCCACCCGGATCATCTGGGACTGGAAGCCTTTGCCAACTACATCAACGAGAAGCTGGGCGACAAGTACCGTGTGGAGGTGTACCCCAGCGAGTTGCTGGGCTCCCAGACCGAAATGGTGCAGCTGACCCAGACCGGTGCCATCGACTTTGTGGTGGCGTCCACTGCCATCATGGAGACCTTCAGTGCCAAATACCAAATCTTCAACCTGCCTTACCTGTTCTCTAGCGTAGAAGCCTACCACGAGGCGATGGATGACCCCGAGGTGACGGACCCCATTTTCAAGACCACTTCCAAGGCCGGTTTGGAAACGGTGGCATGGCTGGATGCCGGCACCCGCAACTTCTACACCATCAAGACCCCCATCAACCAGCCCTCCGACCTGAAGGGTCTGAAGATCCGCGTGCAGCAGTCGCCCACCAACGTGGAAATGATGCGTCTGCTGGGCGGCACCGCTACGCCCATGGGCTTCGGCGATGTGTACACCGCACTACAGGCCGGTATTCTGGATGGTGCCGAGAACAACGAGCTGGCTCTGACCGATAACGGTCACGGCGATATCTGCAAGTATTACTCCTACGATATGCACCAGATGGTGCCGGATCTGCTGGTGGCAAACTACGCCTTCCTGAACGAACTCAGCGATGAGGAGCGCGCGATCTTTGAAGAGGGTTTCCAGATCGTGAAGCGCACCGAGCAGGACGCCTGGGAGGATGCTGTGGCTGAGGCGAAAGATAAGGCCGAGAATGAGCAGCACGTCAACTTTATTTACCCGGACACTGCACCGTTTCAGGAGGCTATGGCCCCCCTGCACGATTCCGTGCTGGCAGCAAACCCGGAACTGCAGCCCATTTATGACCTGATCCAGCAGCACAACGCTGCCCATACTGCGGACTGAGGAGGAGCATCATGGAAAAACTGAGAAATACCCTGAACAAGGTGCTCAATCTGCTGGCAGGTCTGAGCATGACGGTCATGGTGGTGCTGACCACCTATCAGGTCATCGTACGTTATATCTTCAACTCTCCCTCCACATGGTCGGAGGAACTGGTGGGTTATCTGTTCGGCTGGAGCACCATGCTGGGTGCCACCATCGTCTCCGGCGAGCGCGGCCACATGAACATTCCCGTTCTGGTGGACCGGTTCAACCCCACCATGCGCAAGGCGTTCCACATCTTTGCCGAGGTCATCGCCTTCATCTTCTCTGCGACCATTCTGGTGTTCGGCGGTTTTCAGGTGTCCCAGCTGGCTATGGGACAGCAGACCTCCTCGCTGGGCGTAGCCGTGGGCGTGTTCTACTGGGTCATGCCCATCTGCGGCGTGATCATTCTGGTGTATTCCGTGCTGAACATTATCGGTATCGCCAACGGCTCCATCTGTCTGGATACCCCGGAGGATGCAGACTTTGCAAAAGTGGAAGCCGAAATGGCTGCCGATGCCGACAAGGAAAATAAGGAGGACTAAGCTGTGGCAATTCAAGCGTTACTCGTAATTCTGGCAGTGCTGCTGGTGCTGCTGTTCCTTGGCGTGCCCATCTCGTACGCCATTGCAGTCTCTTCCCTGACTGCCATCCTTTCTTCCATCGACCTGAATGTGGCCGTGCTGACCGCTGCCCAGCGCACCTTTGTGGGCATGAGCAAGTTCAGCCTGACCGCCATCCCGTTCTTTATTCTGGCCGGCAACATCATGAATCAGGGCGGCATCGCCAAGCGTCTGGTGGATTTCGTCATGGCCATTCTGGGCAAGATGCCCGGCGCACTGCTGGTAACCAACATCGGCACCAACGCCCTGTTCGGTGCCATCTCCGGCTCTGCATCTGCTGCGGCTGCTGCTGTCGGCTCCATGATCCGCGACGGTGCCGATGAGCAGGGCTACGCCCCCGCCGTGACCGCTGCCACCAACGCCGCTTCCTCCTGCTCCGGCCTGCTGATCCCGCCGTCCAACGCCTTGATCACCTACTCGCTGGCATCCGGCGGCACCTCTGTGGCTGCGCTGTTCATGGCCGGTTACATCCCCGGCATCATCTGGGCGCTGTGCTGCTGCGTGGTGGGCGTGCTGCTGGCGGTCAAGCTGGGCTATAAAGGCACCCCCGGCAAATTTGACTGGAAAAACCTCGGCATCTGCACCCTGCGCGCCCTGCCTTCGCTCTCCCTGATCATCGTGGTCATCGGCGGCATCATCGGCGGTGTGTTCTCTGCCACCGAAGGCTCTGCTATCGCGGTCGTCTATGCGCTGGTGCTGGCTTTCTGCTACCGCTCCATCAATCTGAAGAGCCTGTGGAAGATCATCGTGGACTCTGCCAAGATGTCCGGCATGGTGGTGTTCCTTGTAGGCGTTTCCAACATTCTGGGCTGGGTCATGGCCTTTTTGCAGATCCCGGATGCTGTGGCGGCAGCCCTGCTGAGCCTGACCAGCAACAAGTACATCATCCTGCTCATCATGAACGTGATCCTGCTGGTGTCCGGCACCTTTATGGATGTGACCCCGGCCATCCTCATCTTCACCCCGCTGTTCCTGCCCATCTGCCAGAGCTTTGGCATGAGCACCATCCAGTTCGGTCTGATCCTCGTGTATAACCTGTGCATCGGCAACATCACCCCGCCTGTGGGCAACGCACTGTTCGTGGGCATCAAGGTGGGCCGCACCTCGCTTTCCAAGGTCATGCCGTACATGCTTATGTACTATGTGGCCATCATCGGCGGCCTGCTGCTGGTCACCTTTATCCCGGCAGTGTCTACCGCACTGCCGCAGGCAATGGGCCTGATGTAACTGAGATATTCCCTTCTTCTCCTGAAAAGGCGGTACCTGCTTTGCGGCGGGCACTGCCTTTTCCTGTCTCTTGCACAAAGGCAGCCTTGTGCGCTATACTATCTGCAAAGGGAGGGAGACACCATGCGCAGACGGACTTTTTTAGCCGGGCTGGGCTTTGCGGCTTTACAGCTGGCAGGCTGTGCCGCAAAGCTGCAGACCACACCGGACTATGTGCTGACCTATGCCGACAACCAGCCCGCCGGATACCCCACCACACAGGGCGCACAGTATTTTGCAGACCTTGTGCAGCAGCAGACCGGGGGCAAGGTGGTCATTCAGATCAAAGCGAACGGCGAGTACGGCTCAGAGCAGCAAGTGTGGGAACAGCTTGCCATTGGCGGCGTAGATTTTGCGCGTGTGTCGCTCTCGGTGGCCACCGACGATCTGCCCCGGCTCAACGTGCTGCTGCTGCCGTATCTCTACCGGGATGCCGACCACATGTGGCGCGTGCTGGACGGCAGCATCGGGACAGAGTTTTTGCAGGACTTTGCTGCGCAGGGAAGGGTAGGCCTGAGCTGGTACGACGCGGGTGCCCGCTCGTTTTATGCCCGTCAGCCGGTGCGCAGCCTGAACGATCTGCAGGGCAAGACCATCCGCGTGCAGGATTCGCAGATCGTGATCGACATGATCCGCCTGCTGGGTGCAGTGCCGGAGACCACGGCGTACAGCGACGTCTACTCGGCGCTTGAGACCGGGCAAATCGATGCCGCCGAAAACAACTGGCCGGCCTACTATTCCATGGAGCACTACAAGGTGGCACGGTACTACATGGCCGATGAGCACAGCCGCGTACCGGAGGTGCAGCTGGCTTCCGGACGCACATGGGATGCACTGCCGGAGGAATACCGGCAGACCCTGCAGGCATGCGCCCGGGCATCGGCGCAGTATGAGCGCCAGCTCTGGGCACAGGAGGAAACCGCCGCCCGCAAAGCAGCCCTTGCAGGCGGCTGCATCGAACTGCCGCTGCCCGAAGAAGAAATGCAGAACTTCCGGCAACTGGTGCAGCCGCTGTACCGGAAATACTGTGCCGACTATCTGCCGCTGGTGGAGGAGATACAGGCAGAGTGACAACAGAGAAAGGGACGAGTCAAATAAAAAGGCTCACAGCTTTGAGGTTATGCTGCGGAGCACTTTTCCTCCACGCCCACTCCGTGGAACAGCAAACAAGCCAGACCCGCCGGTCTGGCTTGTTTGCAATATCAAAATAAATGTTTCCGCTGAATATACCCAAGGTGCAGCGGAGGACCTTCTGAATCAAAAACTCTCCCTCAGCTCACATATCCATCGGTCACGCTGATGATGTTGGCATTGCCTTCCAGACTTTCATACACGTTCACAACGGCATAGTGCATCTCAGCACCCGGATAAACCGTGGTTGCTTCGCACAGGATACGGTAGTTCGTGCCTGCCCTATGTGGTCATGCGAAAGCCGGAGCCCATTGACACGACCACCCTGAACTACAATTGGCAGACCTGGGAAACAAACGCCTTCAGTGTTTACACCAAGGAGATCTGCCAGCTGACCACCCGCTACGGGAGGAAGAACTGGGAGTGACTGTACTAACTGAGCATCTTTCTACGCAATGTCTGTTGTTCTGATCAATCTAACTCCAGATCCTCAAAGCCGGTGACTGTTTCAAACCGACGGGTGCGCACCTCCATCATCTCGCTGATGAGTTCGGCGGGAAGGGCGAGTGCTCCGGCCATCCGAAGCAGAGTGCTGACATCAGATGTGGTGAGCAGGTCTGTGCGGCAGAGGAAGCGGAACAGCTCTGCGTAAGCCTGTTGAGGCGGGCAGGGCATGAACTGCACGGCATGGTCAAAATACTGTACCAAAACGGAGCAGTACCACTGGCGGTCGGCGGGGGAAAGCCCTGCAGAGGCTTCCAGCCGAGCCAGTGCCATACGGGCCGAGAAATCCAGCCGGAACGCGTTCCGGGCCAGTTGGTCAAAGTAGGGAATCGGCTGGGTGAAGAACAGCACCGGTACCCGCAGGATGGCTCCGAATTTGGCATCGCCTGCCAGAATTTTATCCCGGGCCACGGGTAGACCCAGCCGCGCCACCACATGGCCGGAAACATCGGCCTTTTCCAGCCAGAGCAGTGCGGCAGTGTGGTCAAATGCAGACACAGCCACAGTGACAGTACGGCTCCAATTTTCACACCCAGCATCCCGGGCGGTCAGGGTCGCCAGACCGGAACTGTTGAAGCTGTGAGCGCCCAGCATTTTAAGCTGTGGAGGCAGCGTCAGCTGTTTCAGGGCATGACACCCGGCAAACGTGCCGACATCCGGCATGATCTGATCCGTGGGGCGGGGCAGATAGCCCAGAGCCTGCAGCTGCTCCGGCAGATGGACGCTGATAAGGCGGCTGCAGTCACCGAATACACCGGCAGGCAGGGCGGAAATGGCATCCGGCAGGGTGATGGAAGTCAGATTTGTGCAGTGGTAGAACGCGTAGGGACCAATGTGAGTGATGCTGTCCGGCAGTGTGACGGAAGTCGGCCCGCCTTCGTCCAGCGTTTCGGTGGTGACTGCGCGGCCCATTCGCATACAAAATATGCTGAAACTGATAGGCGATTGCCCGAACTGCGCAAAGCAGCTCTCATCCAGATGGCTGGCAGCAAAGGCGGTAGCGGCAATGGCGGTGACAGTGCGGCCTTCTACAGTGTCGGGTACCACAGCAGGCCGTGCCAGCCGGGGCCAGCGCACCAGCGCTAGAGAGCCATCCGGCAGAGGGGCAAAGTCTGCTGTCAGGGGCAGGGCATCGGTGTCGGTCTCTTCGTTCAGATGGCCGAGCCGTGCAAACTCTGCGCTCATGTCGGGAGCATCGCCGTCCCAATCATCCTCGTCATCCTCCTCCTGCAAGAGAGTTGCCAGCGCGGCTCCGGGCAGGGAGGAGGCCTTTTTTGTTTCCGGGGCGGGGGGTGTCCAGCGGCTGCCCAGCATTCCGGCGTTGGTTACTTCAAATTGCAGCAGTTCCATTTTACACCAGTCCTGTCAGATCGATCTGGTGCAGCAGCTGCTCCGACTGCCGGTGCAGCAGCAGATCCCGGCTGGCTGCAAAGTAATCGGTGCTGAGAAACTGCCCCAGAAATGCGGTGGCTATGGGGGCTACGGTCAGATCGTTTACCGCCATGCTCAGCTCCGTTCCCTTACCGAAGGCTTCCTGTAAAAAACGGAGCAGATCGCCAAGCTTCTTCTGCGTTTCAGCGACCTCAGCCTGCAGGTCGGCGACCGAGCGCTGATAGCAGGCCTTGAGGGCGGAAAAAGGGGTGGAGCCGGAAAGCTTTCCGTGCCATTGGGCAGTCAGCGACAGCAGATCGAGATAGACCTTCTGCCGGGCAGAGGGGGCTTTGTTGGCTTCGGCGCGCCAGTTGTCCTCCAGCCCGGCGAGGGCGGTCAGGGCATCGCCGGGAACATCCAGCGTCCCGCGCTGGGCTTTGAGGGCGGCTACGATAAGGCGCAGCGCATCGTGGCGCAGGGTGCAGCGTTCCATCTGCAGGAACACGGCTTCCAGCAGCAGGCTGACAAGGCTCATCCGCTCGTCCATCTTGGCGCTGCGTGCCTGCGTGAGGACATCCTCATCCCACACACCCTGCAGGATGGCATCAATATTGTAGGCCTGACGATATTTCTGATAGAGTTCGTAGTAGATGGCAAAATCCCGGGCGACCTGCTTGTTTTGCAGATACTGGGTAGTCAGCTCCTCGCTGACTGCAAGGCCCAGCTCTTCGTGATACTGCAGGATCTCGGAAAGGTCCTCCCAGGCACGGGGCGTTACCACGGTCAGACCGTCCACAGTGGTCTCGACCTTGTAAAAATCTTCGGGACGGATATCCAGATAGCTGATGACGCTGCGGCTGACACCGTGTTCCAGCGCATAGGCCTTCCATGCTTCATAGCTTGGCTCAACTTCGATCACCTTCAGGCGGTCACGGGTGGCAGCATCAAACTCCCGGACGCTTTTGTTGAAGCGGGGCGGGTTGCCGGCGGTGACCACCACCCAGCCCTCGGGGATCTGATGCCCACCAAAGACTTTGTATTGCAGGAACAGCAGCATGGCAGGGGAGAGGGTCTCGGAGACGCAGTTGATCTCGTCCAGAAACAGGATGCCCTGCGTTTTGCCGGTGGTGCGCATACAGTCGTAGACGCTGGCGATGATCTCGCTCATGGTGTATTCGCTGACCTGATAGTGCTTGCCGCCGTATTCCTTTTCTACGATCACAGGCAGACCCAGTGCGCTCTGGCGGGTGTGGTGAGTCATGGAATAGCTCACAAGGCCAAGCCCCATCTCATCAGCGACCTGCTGCATAATGGCAGTCTTGCCCAGACCTGGCGCACCCAGCAGGAAGATGGGCCGCTGGTGCACCAGCGGAAGTCGGTAGCGGCCCAGAGCGTCCTTCTGTAGGTAGATCTGTACGGTATTTTTGATCTGTTGCTTTGCACTTGCTATATCCATGATTCGGTGTCCTCCTCGGTTCGGGTCTTCTGCGGTTCAAGCAGGCGGATGTTGTCAGTGGTAAGTACAGCCCGGATGGCCCAGCTGGGAACGTGGGGGCTGATGTGGTCGTCACGGTTAAAGATGAAGGCAGTCTTGTAGGCAGGGGATTTTTCCGGGTAGGTGCCCACGCCGTCGGTAAAATAGAGCAGGCCGTTGAGGTTCGTCAGCTTTTTCTCTTCCAGTAGCCCGTCTACATAGGCGAACACCGGCCGGAAGTCGGTACCGCCGAAGCCCCGGAGCTTCAGCCGGGGGATCAGCTCATGCAGCTGGTCCAGACTGGTCAGCCGCTCCACGCTCTGCACCTCGGCATCGCATTGGATGAGATAGATCTCTACCCGCTCGGTGAAGGAACCGCTCTGCCGCAGAACGTCGCAGGTGCGTTGCAAAAAGCTCTGAACGATATCGCCCTGAACACTGCCGGAGGTGTCGATGGCGATCACAAATTCCCGGATGCGCTTGTCGTCCCGATATTCCAGCGGCTCGACCAGGGGAACGTTGCCGTAGGTGCGCAGACCGTAAGTGTAATAGATGAGGTCAAATTCGTCCTCG
>ENA-OYWR01000909-OYWR01000909.1-human-gut-metagenome-genome-assembly--contig:-NODE-909-length-11165-cov-6.727453_pt1 | contig 11165 bp, 8 predicted proteins | sample MGYA00244816_ERZ653408 | MGnify/ENA primary metagenome ERZ653408 (study PRJEB26926, sample SAMN06165138) | human gut metagenome | biome: ENVO:00009003; feature: ENVO:2100002; material: ENVO:00002003... | reverse complement strand
CGTCAGATGTGTATAAGAGACAGACCTTATAAGGTACTAAAAATAATTAAGTTGATATTAAAAACTTTTTTGTAATTTCAGGCAGATCCAATCACATGCATTCACTGCTTTCTCACATCCAAATACCTCTATAAAATTTAAATCATCCTCTTCTCTGTGCAACTCTACATCGGATAACTGCTCCGCAGTTTATCAGAAGAAGCTTACACTTCTACGTAACAAATTGTGCGTTTTGAGGATACTGTAAAAAAAATTAAAAAAATTTCAAAAAAGCTATTGACTTTTATCCATACATCGGTTATTATAAATGAGCAGTCGCGAGAGAGCGATTGATAAATAAGAAATGCAGAAGTGGCGGAATTGGCAGACGCGCAGGCTTCAGGTGCCTGTGGTAGCAATATCGTGTGGGTTCAAGTCCCATCTTCTGCATTATTTTTTTACTCAAAAAGGAAACTGATACAGTTTCCTTTTTTTCTGTTCTTATGATACAAAAGACATCAGATAACGGTAAATCTTCCATGTGGTTTCATTATCGTAATGAGTTCCGTCTGTTGTTTTATATCCCTGCTTTTTCAGATAAGAATAAAGATCTGCATATTTCGCACCGGCAACTTCTTTTTTCATTCTGGCATTGAAATCTTCGATTTCCTCATTTGTTACATAAGGATCTTTGGTTACCTGTCCCACTGCCACAATATAGACATCCGCTCCCTGCGCTTTCCATTTTGGAATCTCCTCATTCAGCAGACTGATATAATTGGAAATATTGTATACATCATTAACACCAAGCCAGACAAAAATATCTTCATTTCCTTTTATCTGCTCCTGCAAGATCTTCAGGGCAGTATCTCTAAGCCATTTATACCCCATTCCAACCTCACATATCCATGTGATGTTATCGTTCTCCACAACATCTTTCATCATATCTGTTCTGGAATCTCCGATCATAATAGTCTTTCGCATTACCGCCTCTGCCGGATCACTCAGTTCAGAATATACAACATTTCCCTGATTTCGTACATATGCCCGTATTCTGTAATAATAAGTCTTTCCTGAAACAGTACCTGTATCTGTATAACTGAATGTTGTATTGCCGGAAACTATATCGATTCTTTTATATCCTCTGTCCTCGGATTCTGACCGGAATATCTGATATCCTTCTGCAGTTTTGATTTTTTTCCATTTGATCAGGGTTCCGCTTTCTTCTCTCACTCTTATCCGGGTGATCACAGGTTTTCCGGGAGCTGTTTTTATCTCCAGTGCTTTCGATGATGGGCTGTACAGAGTTTTGTTTCCCTGTTTCAGATAAGAACGTATCTTATAAGTGTAGAGCTTATCTTCAGAACCTGTCAGTGTAAAACTGGTAATGTTCCTCTTCTTGATCCTTCCCACGCATTTGTATTTCCCGTAGGCTTTATAATACAGAAAAATCTGATAGCCGGAGGCCTTCTTTACTTTATTCCAGTTCAGAGTCACTCTGTTTCCGGCTGCTGTTCCGGACAATACCGGTGTTTCCGGTTTTGCAGATGCTGCGGATGCCGATACTGTTCCAAACAGCATTACCGCTATCAACCAAAATAAAGAGAAACTCTTTCTGATATATTTCACATGACATTCCTCCCATCTATAACAATTCATCTATAGCAATACCGGACTGTCCACAGTATTTTACGGAATTGCCATAATCAAAGAGCCGGCTCTGTAAAAGATATCTGCTCTCACATCGCCGGCTTGATTTTATACTGTTCTCAATTATTTTTGTATTATTTGACTTTCACGCTCTTCACTGCACTGTAACCTGTATATACCTTGGCAGATCCTACCATCTTATATGCGCGTGCTCTGAAATAATAAGTTTTACCACTTGTCAGTTTTGTCTTATTTGCGGTCAGCTTTGTAGTTCCTTTTACAACCGTACCCTTCTGGGATTTCTTGGATGATCCACAGTAAACATCATATCCGTCTGCACCTGCAACAGCCTTCCAGCTTACGGTTGCCACACCTTTTTTGGTGGACTTCACAGAGATTGCCGGCTTTGTACCTGTTGCTGTAGCTTTCACTTCTGCGGAATTTGACCAGGATCTGAGATTCTTATTGGCATCTTTTACCTGTACAGTTGCTGTAACTCTGTATGTGTAGGCTGTTCCTGTAGAAATCACATTATCTGTGTAATCTTCTCCGAACTCTGCGTCAGCCAGATCACCATTATCCCATGTTTTAACAGTTTCATATGCACCGTTGCCTGTTTTCTTCTCCAGTTTGTAAGAAGCATCATCTGTACTGGAACCAACGTTTACCACGATCTGATCCCATGTTGCAGATGTGATGGATGCAGTTGCCTTCAGCATTTTGACCTTGGATGAAACTCCTGCATCACAGCTGAACTGCTGAGGTACGGCAATCCATTCCGGTGTAAAGTCAATAGAAGGTGTCTTACTCAGTGAGTTTCCGTCAAGGTATAAGGAAACTACCTGAGACCCTTCCTTGCTGTTTTCCAGTTTCAGATTTGTGATCTTATTATTTCTAAGATCAAGGATTCCCTGAAATCCGGCACAGTTAAATGAAGTGATGGCATTATTGGAGGCATTGACTTCTGAAAGACTCTTTACATAATCAGTATCTCCGATGTTCAGTCCTGCATTTGCCTGTGTGGTAAATTTATTGGAGCTTGCATCTACGAAATCCAGGTTCTTCAGATATTTCTTGGAAGGCATTACTACCTTTGTCAGTTTATTGCTTCCATACTTCACTACACGAAGATTTGTGCATTTGCTGAAATCCAGAGTTCCTGCAAGACTGTTATTACTCAGATTCAGATATGCAACTTTTGTATTCTTTGTAATATTTACAGAAGTAAGTTTGTTATTTGCCGCAAACAGATCTGTCGCATAGGTAAAACGTTCAATGCCTTTCAGGTTGGAAATTCCAAGCCCTGAAACATCAATCGTCTTGGCTGCTTTGATCTCTGCCGCTGAAAGTTTCTTATCCTTGTCTGTATCAATATTGTCTAAAACATACTGGCGGAACTTTGCATCCGGGAAGTTCGCTGAACTGACTGCTACTGCTGATGATGCTTCAGCAGCATCAGACTGAAATTCAGATCCGTCCTCTACCTCCGGAGCTTCCTCTTCTGCTGAGCCAACAGACTGTTCTTCTACTGTTGATGTATCATCACTAAAATCAGCAGCCTGAACACTGATACCGGAAGTCATCATAGCTGCACTGATCATTCCTGCGACTAATAACTGATTTAATTTTCTGTTTTTCATCTTTCCCTCTCCTGTTCGTAATTTTCATACCTTTTGATACGATATAAAATTATCATATTCCATATCAATTTGCAACATATTTTTAATTATACTGTAATTATCTGGTAAATCTGTAAAAATAATTTACCCTGCAGTTACTTACTTCTCTTCCATTGTTTCTTTTTCCACTGGTGTTTCTTCCACCGGCTGTTCCTGTGCTGGTTCTGTTTCTGCTGTTTTCTCTGTCTCTGGTTCTTCCGGCTGTAATTCTTCTGCCGGTGTTTCTTCCGGCTCATTACTCCCATCTTCATCTTCATCTGAAGACACAATGTCATTTTCCACATTCTTCGCCGGTTCCGGAGTCGGGCATGGCGTTCCGCAATACGGACAGAAACTTACATTAATATCTACCTCCCGCTCGCAGGACGGGCAGATTTTCTCTCCTTTCAGATTCGCCGCATTATCCTTATACTCCCTGATTTTCAGATAATGCTGATCAATCTCCTGACATAAAGCACTTAACTCACTATCAATTCCATCACCCTGAGAATGTCGTCTGTAAACAATATCACCGATATCAACTTTGATTTTCTCAATAATGCGCTCTTCTCCTGTGATTTTACTTCTTATCTTCTGCGCCTCGATCGTCTGCTCTGCGCGGGCACCTAATTCTCTTGTTGTCTTTCCCAGTTCCTTCGTTGTTTTTGAAAATGTCTTAACTAATCCATCAAAAAAATCTGTTCCCATAATATTTACTCCCTTCCATTATTGTCCTCATAATGCAAGAACAAAACTATTTTAATTAATGACTACCCTCCAGCAGGATCGGCTCCTGTCCGCGAAGAAGAATCCTCGGACCACCGTTTCCTTCTATGTATTCTCTTGTGATCACAACCTCTCCTATGCTGTCATCTTTCGGAATCTCATACATGATATCCAGCATATACTCTTCCAGTATCGCGCGAAGTGCCCTGGCACCTGTATCTCTCTCCAGTGCTTTCGCAGCAATTGCATGAAGCGCCCCGTCTTCAAATTCCAGTTTCACTTCATCCAGTGCAAGAAGTTTCTGATACTGTTTAAGAATCGCATTCTTCGGCTCCTGCAGGATCTTCACAAGCATATCCTCATTCAATCCGTCCAGAGTAAAGATGATCGGAAGTCGTCCGATAAATTCCGGAATCATTCCAAAACTGCGGATATCCTCCACTGTTACTTTCTGAAGCAGATGAGGATCATTATCATATTTATCCTTCAGGTCTGCATAAAAACCGATAGATGCCTGCTTGTTCAGCCTTTCTTTAATGATATTCTCCAGATCAGGAAAAGCACCGCCACAGATAAACAGAATATTACGTGTATTAACAGTTACAAGCGGTACCATTGCGTTTTTGCTGTTTGCACCTACAGGAACTTCCACCTCACTTCCCTCAAGAAGCTTCAGCATTCCCTGCTGCACTGCCTCACCACTGACATCTCTCTGGTTGGTGTTCTTCTTCTTGGCAATCTTGTCAATCTCATCAATGAAAATAATACCATGCTCGGCACGCTCCACATCATTATCTGCCGCTGCCAGAAGTTTGGAAACAACGCTCTCTATATCATCGCCAATATAACCGGCTTCTGTAAGAGAAGTGGCATCTGCAATTGCAAGCGGCACATCCAGAAGTTTCGCCAGGGTTTTAACCAGATAGGTTTTACCGCATCCGGTTGGTCCGATCATCAGCATATTAGATTTCTCAATTTCAATCTCATCCATTGTATCTGTTGCCACACGTTTATAGTGATTGTAAACCGCTACAGACATTACTTTCTTGGCTTTCTCCTGACCGATCACATACTGGTCAAGGGTTTCTTTGATCTTATGGGGAGCAGGAATATTTTTCAGATCCAGAACCGGTTTTTCCTGTTTCTTTTTCTTTTTTTCTTTCTTTGGCTGCTGCACCGGATTCTGGAAGCTGCCCAGATCGATCATGCTCACATTCGGCATATTCAACAGGTCAGAATAATTGAACTTACCCTCATTAAACTGCTGATTCATAGAATTAAAGCTCTTCTGCATACAATCTGTGCAGACATGTATGTTATTGGGAAGTTCGATCATCGGACCGGCCTTGCTCTCAGGTCTGCGGCAGAGAAAACAGAATTTTTCGGATTTGTTTCTCTTTTTCTCTGTATCTTCGCTGCTGTCTATTATTTCATCATCATTATAGTTCTCGCTCATAATGACTCCTTTCTATATCCTCTTATTCGTAACAGTACAGTGCTCCTGCAGGATAGCAGGCTGCTGGATCATTACGCTTATTTAACTGAATTATATCATACAATTCCCTTATAACAAAATGAAAGTTTTATAAACACAAAAAAGAATCTTGCCCGGGTTACTGTTCACTGATAATATATAAAAGACACCGCCGCATGGGCGATGTCTTTTGTTTTATTCATTGTCCGGTCTGGTGCCGAGAGTCAGCTCTATAGTATTTTCTTCATATTCCCCATTAGTGGCTCTTGCAATAACTGCCTCAATCTTCTCTCCCGATTTATAATACTGCAGTTTATCCAGCAGATCATCACCATCACTGACTTTCTGTCCGTCGAATTTTACGATGATGTCGCCTTTACAGATACCTGCCTCCTGTGCCGGAGAATCATCCTCCACACTTCTTACAAAGGCGCCTGTGGGCATATTATACATCTCAATTGCCTCTGTGGTCAGACTGGCAAGACTTACTCCCAGATATCCTTTTTTGCTGCTGTCTACTTTCTCCCTGGTCTCACGATTCATCAGTTCTTCCAGAATAGGCTTTGCTTTGGAAATAGGAATGGCATATCCCATACCTTCTACGGCACTGTCTGCGTATTTTGCAGAATTGATGCCGATCAGCTCGCCTTTCATATTCAAAAGTGCACCACCACTGTTACCCGGATTGATCGCCGCATCCGTCTGGATCAGCCCTGTACTGTTCGTTCCGTCATCTGTAGAAATCGTCCGGTTCAATGCACTTATCCAGCCTGATGTTACAGACTGACCATATCCAAGCGCATTACCGATCGCAACCACCTGCTGCCCTACTGCCAGATCATCCGAACTTCCTATCTGAGCAATCTTGATCTGATTTAAAGTGTCCTCAGGGATATCCGATTTCTTCACCGCAACTACTGCCAGATCATTATCAGCATCTGTACCCTTAATCTTGGCACTGACCGCATCCTCTACATTCAGATCTCCATTATCTCCCGCATTCACAGTCTCTGTCTCTGCATTTGCCACATCATCCCCGATAAAGCAGACACTCAGAGTTGTAGCTCCATCCACCACGTGATTATTCGTTGCGATCAGAAGCTCATCATCATTATCTCCAACGATAATCCCTGAACCTGTTGACGCACTCTTATATTGGCGGGAACTATATCCGAAAAAGCTTGGTATTTCCTGAACACTGACAGTAGTGATCGCAACTACAGAAGGCATGGAAGCCTGAGCCACTGCTGCTACTGTTCCATTCTCAGAGTCAGACAGCACCTTATCGGCAGTGCTGTCATCTGATGCCGTTTCCTGAAGATCCACACTGTCTGTAGTTTTAATCTGCACCGAAGACTTACCTGTATTCAGGAATCTGTCTGCTGCAAAATTCGCCGCCTGAAATACAACTGCCGCCACCAGGCCAAAGATCACAGCCAGTGCGATTGTCGTCCCTGCTTTTTTCTGAAAAGAATTCTGATTTCTTCTGTGTCCAGAGGGACCGGATGGTTTCAAAACAGTTCCCTGTTCTTCATGGAACTGATAATGTTCATATCTGGGCTGCTGACCGGAATCATCTGTTTTTTCACCCAGGTTTCTTTCATCATTCATGTAATCTGCTCCCTTCTGTTCCTGTATTACTGTTTATCGGAGCACTCCCCGAAATAAACAATGATCTGTAACTGTTTTATTTCTGCACAGTTACAGCAATTCTTCTCCTGAACTCTGGAATCAGTATATCAATTAATTGTGTTCAAAATGTGACAATTATCGTAAATTGGCGTGTCTTAAGGTTATCCGCTTACCTTTATTTTCTGTTCCAGTAATATGGACTCATGGTACATGCAAGAACAACTTTCCGGGGAAGTTTTCTGTATCTTTTCCCCAGGAAATATCCTGCATATTTCATTCCGCTCTGCCAGATCAGCTGAGGAATCAGCCAGAAGTGTCCCGTTCTTATCAGATAGCCCAGGCTTCTTTTTACCAGACGGATTCCCTCTCCCTCAGAAGGTACTCCTTCAAAAATCTCCGGATGCTCTGCCTGGGATACTCCCAGATCGAAGTTTCTGTGGAACTGCTGTCTTCCGGAATAATTATGGGAATGATATACTCTCGCATCTGCCGCATAGACAACTGAATAGCCTTTCTGAATCATTGTTCCGGCACAGATCATATCTTCATTGAAAATCGCCCGCTCTGTAAAACCGCCTGTTTTCAGATAAATCCCTTTATCATAGGCCGCGCACACATTAGAACAGAAATAGGTCTTGATCCCGTACTTATCAATATCATCCAGTGACTTTACCGAGGACTGCTCCGGATAATTAAAAGAACGGGTATAACGTTCCAGAAAGCGACAGTCTGCCTTAGGCAATTGTCTTGCATAGGCTGCTCCTGCACCCGGATTTTCACTGACAGCACAGACAAGATTTCCAATTACTTTTCTGTCAGCAGGGAGAGCATCCTGTGTCATAAAGATCATAATATCTGCATTCGAAAGTTCTGCTGCCCTTCTTCTGGTTCCGCCATGATCAAAATCCTTCTGTTCCAGGTGATGAACCTCAAGGATCGGACATTTCTCCCATTCTCTGTTCCAGTACTGCTCTCCCGTATTCATAACCAGAATCCTGCGGGGACGATATTCCTGTTCTTCCAGTCTGTGCAGCAGTTCTCCAAATTCTCTGCCGGGACGATAGGCAGGAATGATTACATCAACTGTCACAGTGTCATTATATTTTTCCTTATGCGTCATCCTCAACACTCCTTATCTGAAAAGAGGACCATCCTTTCCAACAGATGGTCCTCTTTTCTATTATTTATATTTTTATAGCAGTTCCCTGTTACTGTTCTTCAGAACTTGCTCCGGAATCTGCTGCTGAATCATCGCTGAATCCATCGTCGCCGCCTGTCTCATCTCCACCGGTGTCATCGCCGCCGTCGTAGTCTCCACCACCAGTGTCACTGCCGGTGTCATCGCCGCCATTATCATAACCGCCATCATAACCGCCGTTATCATAATCACTGTCATAATCGCCGCTGTTATCCGTACTGCCGGAGGTATTATCGCCGGACCATACAAAAGTGTCATTTGCATTTGTGGTATCAGTGTCCTGTGTCGTAGTCTTGGCTGCATCATCCAGCTTACCTTCTCCGCCGACGATCTCAAGTATCTTATTACTGCGGGCCACTACCTCAGAAGACGGAGTATAATCCTGATCATCATACAGGAACTTGTGAAGTTCAACTACATTGTTCTCAAGATCAGTAGGAACAATAATACTTCCCTTGATATTAGAGAATTTAAACTTCTGCGGGAATCCCGTACTGTCTGTAAATTTATATCCGATCAGAGTCGGAATAAGTCCCAGAATATCCTGTTTTGAAAGAGATGTTGTAACCATCGGGAATACATCATCCATAATCTTAAAGATAGAAGAAAGACCTGCTATCTTCGCCTTATCAAAGAGCATTCCAAGTACTCGTCTCTGACGCTCTGTACGTCCCATATCCAGACTTGCAGTATAACGGATACGGCAATAGGATGTCGCCTGTACACCGTTCAGATGATAAGTTCCTACAATGGCTTCCTCATCTTCCGGCTTTGGCTCCGGTTTCTCGATTGGAGTGTAATCTTTCCCTGTCAGCTTGGATGTTTCCACGCAATAGTTATTCATATGTTCAATTTCCGCATAAGATAACGGAATATCAAGACCGCCAAGATCATCTACCACTTCTACAAGTGCAGAAAAATCGGCCGTCGCATAATCGGAAATATCCAGATCCAGGTTTGTATTTAACATAGTGATCGCCTGTTCCGGACCACCCAGCGCATAGGCTGCATTTGCCTTCGTATAGGTATCATCTCCAACATTGAGAAGTGTATCTCTGTATACGGAAACCATACGCACTTCTTTTGTATCGTTGTTTACACTCACAATGATCATGGTATCACTGTTCTGTGCAGAATACTGGGAGCCTTCCCCTCTGGTATCAATACCAAACAGCACATAGGTCTTGTATCCTGTCATCTTTGGTGCTTCCTGGTTTACGACTATTTTTTCCTTTTTCAGTTCCGGCTGCTCAATCTTATCCAGCCTGGAAGAAATCTGTCCATACACATACAGCCCGCCAATAAACAGCAGCAGTACAATGATCTCAAGCACAAACAGTACTTTTTTCTTTTTTCCTGGTTTAGCCATGCCTTTTTCCCCTTATCTTAATATGCATTTTTGTTTATAAATCCCTTGAAAAATGTAAGGAATATAATCTTGATATCCAGCCCTATGCTCCAGTTTTCAATGTAATAAAGGTCATATTCGATTCTTTTTCTTATGGATGTGTCTCCGCGGTAACCATTCACCTGAGCCCAGCCGGTAAGTCCCGGGCGAACCTGATGTTTCACCATATATCTCGGGATTTCTTCTCTGAATTTCTCTACAAAAAACGGCCGCTCCGGTCGTGGTCCCACAAGACTCATGTTACCCTTCAGTATGTTGAAAAGCTGTGGCAGTTCATCAATACTGGTGTGACGCATAAACTTTCCGATGGGTGTTACTCTTGGGTCATTCTTTACTGTCCATGCCTTCTTCTCTTCCGATTCCGGCTGTACTTCCATGGAACGGAACTTGTACATCCGAAAAGTCTGGTTATGAAGTCCAACCCTCTCCTGTTTATAGATCAGTGGTCCCGGTGATGTCAGCTTAATGATAGCACACATTAACAGCATCAGCGGTGAGGTTACTATGATTCCAACAATAGATCCTGCAATGTCCATCGCCCGCTTGACCAGTGCATTGAATGTATTGTTCAACGGTACATAACGGATATTGATAACCGGAAGTCCCAGTATATCTTCTGTGTATGGTTTTGTCGGAATGATCTTATTATAATCCGGGATAAACTTGGTGTGTACTCCGGATTTTTCACACAGTGCTACAATCTCTTCCAGGCGGTAATATTCACTTAAGCCCAGAGTGATCGCTATTTCATCCAGCCGGTTCTCCGGAAGTATTATATTCAGATTGGCAATCCTTCCAAGAACTTTGATTCCCTTGTACTCTGTTCCTGCCGGAACATTGTCATCCAGTATTCCGCGGATCACATATCCCCACTGAGGATTGGCAAGAACTCTGTCAATGTATTCCTCTGCTGCGCGGCTGTATCCCACACAGATCATCTGTTTCTGATTCAGTCCCTTCTCTCTCATATTTCTCAGAAGAGCGAAAATCAACATTCGGGCACACCACTGAAGCACAATATTAATTACATAAAACATAATATAAGTAGAACGGGAAAAATCGCTCTCATCTATCATGTAAAATGTAAACATCAGAATAAGGAGCCCAAGCGAGTTGGCCTTTACAATATTAGCCAATACAAGCCGACGCCCCTGCATCCGCATGGGAGTATACAATGTGAAAGCCTGATACAACAACAGATAAACCGGTACAATAAAAACCAGCATCAGCATATACTGCTGAAAGCTTCTGGTTCTGACTGCTGTTGCTGCCATAGGACCAACAAAACGGATCAGCCATGCCAGAAAATATGACAGTACCAGTACAATTGCATCAATGATCATATGGAGACGACTGAAATTCTTTTCATTGTCCTTTAGCAATCTTTTGTCACCTCATTTTTTTATCGTTTCTATATTATCTGTCTCTTATACACATCTC
>ENA-OYWR01000906-OYWR01000906.1-human-gut-metagenome-genome-assembly--contig:-NODE-906-length-11232-cov-5.083922_pt1 | contig 11232 bp, 9 predicted proteins | sample MGYA00244816_ERZ653408 | MGnify/ENA primary metagenome ERZ653408 (study PRJEB26926, sample SAMN06165138) | human gut metagenome | biome: ENVO:00009003; feature: ENVO:2100002; material: ENVO:00002003... | reverse complement strand
GTGGCCGACAAGCTGACCGTTCTGGTGGGCGACCTGTCCGACAAGGCCAGCGGCAAGTACGACATCATCACAGCCAACATCGTAGCCAACGCCATCATGTCGCTGGCCCCCGCCGTCCCCGGCCTGATGGCCGACGACGCCGTCTTCATCGCCAGCGGCATCATCGACAGCCGGAAGGATGAGGTCATCGCCGCGCTGGAAGCCGCCGGCCTCGCCGTGCTGGAAGTGAAGGAGAAGCGCGGCTGGGAGTGCATCGTCTGCAAAAAAGCGTAATTTTTTTACGGGCTTGCCCTCTCAGGCCGCTTCGCGTCCAGCTCTCCCAAAGGGAGAGCCTAAGATGTAAAGGATCAAAAATATGCCGCACCGTTATTTTACCACTGAAATTTCCGACGGCACCGCCGTGCTGCGGGGGGCCGACGCCCACCATCTCTCCCGCGTGATGCGGGGCAAACTGGGGGACACCGTCATCCTCTGCGACGGCAGCGCCGTCGAGTATACTGCCACCATTACCGGCTTCGGCGACGAGACGGTAGAGTTCAGCGTGGAGCCGGGCTACCCCAGCGCCGCAGAACCCACCGTGGACGTCACCCTGCTGGTGGGCTACCCCAAGCAGGACAAGCTGGAGCAGGTCATCCGCCATGGCGTCGAGCTGGGCTGTGACCACTTCATCCCGTTTTTCAGCCGCTACTGCGTGGCCGCGCCCAAGAAGGAAGAGCAGAAAAACGAGCGCTACAACCGCATCGCCTTTGAAGCCGCCAAGCAGTGCGGCCGGGGCATCCTGCCGGATGTGGCCCTTCCGCTGCCCAACTTCGGGGCCGTCTGCCGCAGCCTCGACCAGTATGATCTCGTGCTCTTCTGCTACGAGTGCGGCGGCGCACCCCTGCGCCAGCTGCTGGCTGAGGCCAGACCCGCCGATGGCGAAAAGCTGAAGATCGCCATCATCACCGGCGCAGAGGGCGGTTTCGACGCCGAGGAAGCCGAGATGGCCGCAAAAGCCGGCGCAAAGACCGTCGGCCTCGGCCCCCGCATCCTCCGCTGTGAGACGGCCCCGCTGGCCGTTGTCTCTGCCGTCATGACCCTGACGGGGAACCTCGAATAAGTTCTGACATCAGAAACGGCGTCCCGCCGAGGTGGGACGCCGTTTCTCATTTATTTTGCATCTGCATCCCGCAGGGCCTTTTTGATGGTCAGCAGATTCTGCGGGCTCATGGAGAAGCTGCGCAGTCCGAGGTGGAGATACTGGGTCGCGTTGACGGCATTGCCGACGGCGAGGCCGCAGATGGTGACGGGGATGTCCGCTTTCCTGGCGGCGTCCACCACCATGGCGATGAGCTTTTTCATGGCCGGACTGGCGGGGCGATAGTAGTGCTCGGCAATGGCCAGTTCCCGGCTCACCGCGTGGGTGTACTGGGTCAAGTCGTTGGTGCCGATAACGAAGAAGCGGCAGCCGTGGGCAGTGAAGTCCTCTGCCGTCAGGCAGGCGGCGGGTACGCTGAGCATGACGCCGAAGGGGACGTCAGGCTCGAACTCCGCGCCCCGCTCGGCGAGCTTGCGGCGGCAGTAGTCCACCACCTGCATGGCGGAATCCCAGTCCTCGATGTTCGTCACCATGGGGAACATGACCCGCAGCGGGCCTTTTGCGGCGGCACGCATGAGGGCGCAGATCTGTACTGCCATCTGGGGCAGATTGCGCAGACTGCTTCGGATGCCCCGCAGGCCCAGCTTGGAGGACTGGACGCCCTGATAGGCGTCGGCCATAGTGCGGTCGGCACCGAAGTCGAAGGTGCGCACCGTCACCGTCCTGCCTCTGGCGGCGGCGAGGCAGGAGGTGTAGAACAGATACTGCTCCTGCTCGTCCATGGCGTGGCCGGGCATCATCATGTAGCTGCTGCGCAGCAGGCCCACGCCGGACGCGCCGGACTCCATCGCGGTCCCCACATCCTCGGGGCCGAAGCAGTTGGCCAGAAGTTCGAACTCCTCGCCGTCCCGGGTGCGGTTGGGCAGCTCAAGCTGGGCGTTCAGCTCCTTGTTCTGGCGCTGCATCTCGCAGATGCAGGTGATGGCGCTCTGCCGGGCGGCGGCATCCGGGTCAAGGATGCACTCGCCCTCGGTGGCGTTCAGGATGACCTCGCGGCCGTCGCAGTCTTTCAGGAAATCTTCGCCCACCTGGGTGATGCCCGGGATGTTCAGCGAGCGGGCGATGATGGCCGCATGGCTCTGGCCGCTGCCCTCAGCGGTGATGAGGCCGAGGATGCGGCCCGCCGGGACGCTGAACAGATCGGTGGGCATGAGCAGGTCAGACGCAAGGATGACCGGGTGGTCGAGGGCCAGCCAGCTGCGGATCCGGTGGCAGAGGATGTTGGTGATGCGCTGGGTCACGTCGAGGATGTCCACGCTCCGCAGCTGCATATAGGCATTGTCCTTCATGGCGGCCAGCTGGGCGGCGTAGCGGTGGCCCACACGGTCCATCGCCTCGGCGGCACCGACGCCGGCCTTTATCTGGAAAGCCACTTCATTCATGAAGCCCTCGTCTTCCAGCATCATGCTCTGGAACAGGAAGATGGCCTGCTCCGAGGGCGCGGCGCGGCCGGCCATCTCGTCCAGCTCCTGCTGAGCCACCTTGATGGCGTCTTCCAGCGCCTGCTTTTCCTGTTCGGGGTGGAAAGGCCCCTCGCCGAACACCAGCGGCGGGCGGTCCAGCCGGCTGACCTGACCCAGCACAAGGCCGGGCGATGCGGTAAAGCCCTTATATACCTTCATGTTTCCATCTCCTCCGGCGGCACTCTGCCGGTCAGCGCCCGGCAGACCAGTGCCTGCAAAAAGGTGTTGGGCAGCAGAGCGGCCCGTGCGGCCTGCGCCGGGCCTGCTTCGCCCTCGAACAGCGGCTCGAAGCTCCCGAGGCGCTCGAAGTCGCATTTTGCAAGGAAAGCTTCTCCCAAAGTACGGGTGGTGTAGTAGGGGGCGGGGTCTACGCCCACATCCTCAGCCACGGCTTCCAGCGGGGCAAGCTCTGCATCTGAGAGTTTTGCCAGCAGGAGAGCAGCGTCTGCCGTCAGGGTGGAGGGGTGCTTTTCCCGCACGTCCTTCTGGACGGCCTCGAAGGCCGCATGGAATGCGGCAGCATCCGCGCTGCTCTCAGCCCCGCTGTCCACAGCGTAGGCGCAGCCCCGCAGCCGCCCGAAGGCCCGCAATGTATCGTGGTAGCCCAGCTCGATGTTCCGCCGGGCGGTGGCGGGCTCGAAGCGGAGGATGTCGCCCAGCTCCCAGTAGCTTCGGATGAGGGTGGTGGGCAGGCCGGTGCGGTTGGGGCGGGTGATGCCCACACCCTCCAGGTCCACACAGACCAGCTCTTCTGCACCCATCTTCTGGGCCAGCGCGGTGGGCATATTGTCCCGGTAGCCGCCGTCGAGGTAAGACACCCCGTCGATGGTGTGGGCCCGCAGGGCGGGGAAGCAGGCTGCCGAAGCCAGCAGGTAGTCTTTCACCTTGCCCTCGGGGATGTCTTCCAGCGGAAGCTCCCGGGCCTTGAGGGTCTTCTGCTCCACGGTCACAAGGCCCAGCCGGATGGGGCTTTTGCGGAGTTTATCTTCGTCCAGCACCCGCTCGACGATCTCTTCCAGCGGCGTGACGTCCATGCCGCCCTGAGTCACAGCGTCTTTGAGGAATGCGTGCAGCTCAGAAAGCGGCGCATCCTCGGCGGGCAGCTCCATCACATCCTGGCTGCGGATGGTCAGCCACATATCCCGGGCCGTCTCGTAGAGGTCGAGGGCGAACATGGCGCCGTTCAGGCTGCCGACGCTGGTACCCGTAATGATCTGGGGCCGCCAGCCCAGCTCGGTCAGCGCCCGCCAGACGCCCACCTGATAGCTGCCGCGGGCGCCCCCGCCCGCCAGCACCAGCGCCTTTACGGGGGTGTTGTTCTGCGCCATGTTTTCTGCCTCCTTTGATGTGTTCCGGTTTTGCCTAGATTATAGCATATTTCCCGGGAGATTTCTCTCTGTTTTTGTAACAAAAAATGTGCTATAATAAATTCACCTTGCCAGAACGATTCAGGAGGACGACAGATGCACCGCAAGCAATGGATTTTCGACATGGACGGCACCCTCACCGACAGCATGACCGTGGTGTGGCAGGGCGCACCGCTGGAGCTGCTGCGCCGCTATGGCCGCACCGCAAGACCCGGCATCCACGATGTTCTTCTGAGCATGGGGATGGTGGAGGGCGCGGAATATCTCATCCGCACCTACGATCTGCCCCTGACCCTCCGGGACTACGAGCCTGCCATGCGGCAGGTCATCCGGGACCTGTACAAAAAAGTCGAGCTGAAGCCCGGCGTCCGGGAGATGCTGGCCCGGCTGAAAGCCGAGGGCGTGCGGATGTGCATCTGCTCCAACACCTGGGCAGAGCAGTGCGAAGAGGTGCTCACCCGGCTGGGCGTCGCAGACTATTTCGAGTTCTTCTACACCGCACAGGGCGCGAAGAGCAAGGCTCACCCCGAGGTGTTCCGCGAAGTCCTCGAGCGGCTGGGCGGCAGCGGACCCGCCGACGCCGTCGTCTGCGAGGACGCTGTCTACGCCACCCGTACGGCCAGGCAGTGCGGCTTTTACCTCATCGACATCGAGGATGAGACCAGCGCTGCCGATAAGCCCGAATTGCAGCGCCTCGCCGACCAGTACATAACGGATTGGACGCAGCTGGACTGGACAAAATTATAAAGCAATGGGGAGGCCCTTCCGGGCCTCCCCATTGCTTTATCGGAACTGCTTTTCCAGATAATCTTTCAGCGCCGTGCGGGCCGCAGGCTCCCGCCCGCGGGGGACAGGGACCCGTGCGCCGCTCTGCATCCAGAACTCACCCGCCGCCAGCTGGGACACCGCCGCCAGATTGACTACATAGGAGCGGTGGAGCTGGACGAAGCGCTCATCCGCCAAAAGCGGCTGTGCCACCTGCGCGAACGGCACCCGGACGGACAGGGACGGCACATCCTCGCCGCTGGCGAGATGGAAATGCACCACATGGTGGGTACACTCGAGGTATTCGATGTCCGCGAAGGGCAGCACCCGCAGACCCGACGCCGTGGCTACCGGGATGGCCGGGCCGTACTCCGGCTCGGTGGCCCGGGCCAGCAGAGCGTCCAGCTGTTCCGGCGGGACAGGCAGCAATAAATACTGCATGGCGTCCACCCGGTAGGCGCTGTAGGCGTGGGCGGGCGTGTGGGCCAGAAAAGCCAGCGGGCTGCGCCGTCCCCGGCTGCGGAGAGCAGCCGCCGCCTGCAGCGACGCGGCGGCTGCCGTGGACGGCAGCTCAATAAGATACAGCTCGTACCGCTCCCCGGCGTCGTCCCGGGCCAGCAGGGCTTCCGGGCTGTCCAGCTGCTCGATGATGCAGGCGTCGTCCCGCCGGGCATAATAGTCGAGACACTGCCGCTCCACCCGGCTGCGGAGGACGCTGTCCGGGCTGCACACCGCGATATGAAATATCATTCCGAAGCCCCCTTTCGGGCCTGCCGCCGGCGCTTGCTTTTTCGGCCCGGCGGGAGTATCATTGCTATAAAAAAGGAGAAACTGCTATGGAAATGCCTCTCGTCAGCATCATCGTCCCTGTGTACAATGCCCAGAGCCACCTGAGCCGCTGCCTCGAAAGCATCTGCGGGCAGGAGTACAAGAACCTCGAGCTCATCGTCATCAACGACGGCTCCAAAGATAAGAGCCTGCCCGTCTGCGAGGAGTTCCGCAAAAAGGACAGCCGCATCCTGCTGGTGGACAAGGCAAACTCCGGCGTGTCCGACACCCGGAACCTCGGCCTGAAGCTTGCCGGCGGCAAGTACGTCCAGTTCGTGGACAGCGATGACTACATTGCCCCGGACTACACGGCCCGGCTGGTGGAGGCGGCAGAGAAGACCGGTGCCGACCTCGTCATCTCGCCCTACACCATGGTCATCCCCGCCGGGGCGTCGAAGCCGGAACAGGTGCTGGAAAAAATTCAGGACGACCTCGGCGTCATGCATGTTGCACGCCCGCCGGAGAACCGGGAATACGGTTTCCTGCCCGAGGGCGTCTACGACAAGGACACCTTCGCCCGCCGCCTGATGGACAAGCCCGCCTCTTACTTTTACAGCGTGCTCTGGAACAAGCTCTATCGCCGCGACATCCTCACCCGGCACGACATCCGCTTTACCAGCGAGATGCGCTGGGCCGAAGACCTCGTGTTCAACATGCAGTATATCCAGTACGCCGAGGTCTTTGCGTCCATCCCGCAGCCCGGCTACTACTACGTCCAGAACCCTCAGAGCATCTGCCACACCCAGATAAAGCCTGCCACTCTGGTGCAGAACAAGATCCAGGTGTTCCACTACTACAAGGACCTCTACACCCGGCTTGGGATGTATGAGCAGGTGCGGCCCCAGCTCTACAAATTCCTCATCGACATCGCCGAGAGCACGTACCCCTCCGGCCCCTTCAAGAAGGTCATCGACGAGGCGAAAGCCTACTGGAAAGAGCACAAGGCAGAGATCTCATCCTAAAGAAAAGCGGGAGGCCCCTGCGGGGCCTCCCGCTTTTGTTGAAATTCAACCTCTCACCGCTCCATCCCGCTGACACGGGCATGTCGCGGAGCTCCCCTAATAGGGGAGCCTTTTAGAGGAATTTTACGCCCCGATGGCGGCACACTTCTTAGCCAGCCAGTCGCGCTCGTCCTCGGTCAGGTGGGGAGCCAGCTTCTCGAAGACCTCGCGGTGGTAGGCGTTCAGCCAATCCAGCTCGTCGCGGCTCAGAACGCCCGGGACGATGGGGGAGGTGGCGATCGGCACGAACATGATGGGTCGGAATGCCAGGAACTCGCCGTACTGGTTGGATGCTTTGTGGTAGCACTCCAGCTCATTCTCGATGCGGATGCCCACGACGCCGCCCTCATAGACGCCCGGCTCGTCGGTGACGATCATGCCCGGCTTGAAAACGGTGGTGTTGCGGCCGTTCAGGGCGTGGGGGCCTTCGTGGACGTTGCCCACGTGGCTGACGCTGTGGCCGGTGCCGCAGCGGTAGTTGATGAGGTGGCGCCACAGCGGCTCACGGGCGATGGTGTCCAGCATATGGCCGTCGCAGTAGTCCAGCCAGACAGCCCGGGCGATGTCGATGTGGCACTGTAAAGTCCAGGTGTAGAACAGGCGCTCGTCCTCCGTCAGCTCGCCCAGCGGGTAGGTGCGGGTGATGTCGGTGGTGCCGTCCATATAGGTCGCGCCGCTGTCCACCAGCAGGAAGCCCTTCTTCTCGAGCTTTGCGTGGTCTTCCTCGGTGGCGTGATAGTGCATCATGGCGGCGTTGGGGCCATATGCCGCAATGGTGCCGAAGCTCTCCGTCAGGAACTTGTCCTGTGCGCTGCGGTACTTGTGGAGAATTTCGTCGATGGTCAGCTCAGTCAGCTCTTCGCCGGCGGCCAGACGGTTCTCCAGCTCGATCTGGAAGCGGACCATAGCCACGCCGTCCCGGATGTGAGTTTCGCGGGTGTGAGCCAGCTCGACTTCGTTCTTGACGCCCTTCATGGGCAGCAGGGGGTCGGCCTCGTCCTTGACGGTCAGAGCCGGGTTGGCCTGCAGGGTCTGGTAAACAGCGTAGTTGACGGAAACGGGGTCGGCCAGAACGGTCTGCTCTTCGGTCTGGGCGGCGAGGACGGTAAGCACATCGTCGTACTCAGCCAGCTCCACGCCGTTCTCCTTCAGCTCCGCAGCAGCCTCGGCGCTGACGCGGGCGGTGTTGATGAAGAGGGTCGCCTTATCGGGGGTCACATAGCAGTACGCCATGGCGTAGGGGGTGCATTGAATGTCCATCGCACGCAGATTGAGCAGCCATGCCAGATTGTCCAGCTTGCCCACCAGCTGTGCGGTGCAGCCCAGCTCAGAGAGCTTCGCACGCAGCTGGCCCAGCTTCTCGGCAGGGGAGAAGCCTGCGTACTCTTTCGGCAGGAGCCATGCCGGGGTGGCAGGCAGGGCGGGACGGCCCTCCGTCCACAGCTCGTCCTCGAGGTTCAGCAGCTTGATGGTGCCTTTCTTGGCGTCCAGTTCCTTCTGCAGGCTGCGCACCAGACCGCAGGAAGCAGTCAGGCCGCAGAGGCCCAGCTTGCCGCCCTCGGGCAGGACTTTGCCGCAGTACTGCTCGGCGGTCGGCACGCCCGGCTCGCCCATCCGCATCAGCTGGATCTCCGTGCCGGCGATCTCCTTCTCGGCCTGCACGAAGTAACGGCCATCGGCCCAGACAGCGCTCTCGGTCATGGTGACGACGAAGTTGGAGTTCTCGCCGTGGAAGCCGGAGAAGTAGGTCAGGGCAGTGTAGTGGTCGGGCATATACTCGCTGGCGTGCGGGTCTCCCACCGGGATGAGGTAGACGTCCACGCCGTTTGCCTTCATGGCCTCGCGCAGGGCGGCCAGACGCTCGGGAACAGTATTCATGCTCATGTCAAAAAGCCTTCTTTCTTTATTCTGCCGGAAAAACGTCCGGCGGCGATGGTTTGCTGTACCTTATTGTATCATTCCGGGGCGCAGAATGCAATTCATGGGCGATGTTTTGACTTTTCGCGTTTTTCCGTGTATGCTAGGGTCGGAAGCTCTTTATAGAATGTAGGCGTTTTCATGGTATTTTCCATCATCATGCTCGTCTGCCTTATCGTCTGTGTTGGCATCGACTATCTGAGCCTGAAACGCATCGAGCGGAACGGCGCCCTACTGGGCGTCACGCTGCCGCAGAATGCCGCCGAGCTGCCCGAAGTGCAGGACATCGTACAGCGGTATCTGCGCCGACTGCGCACCATCTGCCTGCTCTGTGCCGCTGTGAGTGTCGGGCTGTTTTTCGCGCCCAATTCGCTGTTTTATGTCACGGTCTGGGTCTATTTCTTTTTCGGAAGTCTGGCCCTGCCGTATCTGCCCTGTCTGTGGGGGAACCGCGCTCTGCAAAAACTGCGGGATGCCCACGGCTGGCCTGCCGCGCCCGAGGACGCCGCATGGAAATACGGTCTGCTCTATTATGACCCCGACGACAAGCGCATCTCCGTTCCCAAACGTATCGGCAAAGGAAGCGCTGTCAACCTCGCCACCCTCCGGGGTAAAATCGCTATGGCGGTCAATGTCATTGCAATCGTCAGCATTCTGCTGGTTGGGCCGGTGCTGGGCGTTCTCGACCACACCCCCGCAAGGCTGGAACTGCAAGTGTCGCCCACGGTAGAGCTGCAATCCTACCATGGAAAGACTCAGAAGTACACGATTCCCATAGACGACATCACCGAGGTTCAGGTTTATTCCTCCCTGCCGGAGGCCGGCCGGATACACGGCCTCGATTTGGAGCACTACTGGCAGGGTTCTTTTGTCATGGTACACGACGGCACCGTGCATCTCTGCCTCGACCCCACCGCCGGGAAGTTCCTCCGGGTGGAGACGGAAGACGGCATTTTCTGGTTCACCGGCGAGACGGACGAAAAGACTGAGAAAATCGCCGAATGGATTATTGAAGAGATGGGGCAGACTGCCGATTGACACCGCATTTTTTGCTCCCTGCCTGCTTGCGGGGAGCTTTTGTTTTGCCCCTGCCGCCCGAAAACGCAAGCAAATTGCAAAAAATGTTACAAATTTCTCATCAAAAAGGCCGGTTTGCCATTGACAGCCTTGTTATAATAGGAGTGTAGGAATTTTACGGGTCAGCACTCAGCGGCCCGGACTGCTTGTAAGGCCCGACGGGCCTGCTGGGCAGCGCCTTTGCGGCGTCTGCATAAAAGAAAGAGGCATTTCAGACTATGACCAAGATCGATATTTTCTCCGGCTTCCTTGGCGCCGGTAAGACCACCCTTATCAAGAAGCTCATCAAAGAGTCCTTTGCAGGCCAGAAGGTCGTGCTCATCGAGAACGAGTTCGGCGAGATCGGCATCGACGGCGGCTTTTTGAAGGAGTCCGGCATCCAGATCAATGAGCTGAACGCCGGCTGCATCTGCTGCTCTCTGGTGGGCGATTTCCGCGCCGCTCTGCAGCAGGTGGTGGAGCAGTACCACCCCGACCGCATCGTCATCGAGCCCTCCGGCGTCGGCAAGCTGTCCGACGTGACCCGCGCTGTCGAGGGCGTGGCCGAGCATCTGGATGTTCAGCTGAGCAGCTTCGTCACCGTGGCCGACGTCAACAAGGTCAAGATGTATATGAAGAACTTCGGTGAGTTCTACGACGACCAGATCAGCCACGCAAGCTGCATCATCCTGAGCCGCACCCAGAACGCCACCGAGGAGAAGATCGCCGCCGCTGTGGCCATGCTGCGTGAGAAGAACCCCACCGCTACCATCGTCACCACCGCCTGGGACGCCCTGACCGGCGAGCAGATCCTCAAGGCCATGTCCACCAAGGACGACTTCAAGGCTGAGCTGATTGCTATGGCTGCCAAAGCCAACGAGGAGCACGCCCACGAGGACGAGGAAGAGGAGCACGAGCACCATCATCACCACGACCACGATGATGACCATGATGAGCATTGCTGCTGCGGCCATCATCACGATAATGACGATGATGACGAAGACGAGCACGAGCATCACCACCACGACCATGATGACGATGACCACGACCACGACTGCTGCCATCACCACGACGACGAGGACGAGCACGAGCATCACCATGAGCACCACTACGACGAGCACGGCGTCTGCTCCTGCGGGCATCATCACCACCACGACCACGACGCCGACGAGGTGTTCACGAGCTGGGGCAAGGAGACGGCCCACAAATACAGCCGTGAGGATCTGGACAAGGCCCTGCACGCGCTGGACGAGGGCGATTACGGCATGATCCTGCGCGCCAAGGGCATTGTGGACGGCGGCGACACCTGGTACGAGTTCGACATGGTCCCCGGCGAGCATGAGATCCGCATCTGCGGCCCCGACGTCACCGGCAAGCTCTGCGTCATCGGCTCCCAGCTGAAGGAGCATGAGATCGCGGAATTGTTCCACGTTTGATGTAAAACGCTGCCCGGTAAGAATGCCTTCCCCCTTGGGGGAAGGTGCCCGAGGCCCCGACCGAGGGCGGATGAGGGGCGGGTTTGCCCTATTGCCCGTCAGTGGGAAATTCCCGGTAAGTTTGCCCCTCATCAGTCAGCGGGCGGGGCCGCTGACAGCTTCCCCCGAGGGGGAAGCCTTTCTCACGCACAAAAAAAGCAGACGCCGCTTTTGTGCAGCGTCTGTTATGCGGTTGCTTATTGCCCTGCCGGCAGCGTAAAC
>ENA-OYWR01000859-OYWR01000859.1-human-gut-metagenome-genome-assembly--contig:-NODE-859-length-11691-cov-10.324338_pt1 | contig 11691 bp, 9 predicted proteins | sample MGYA00244816_ERZ653408 | MGnify/ENA primary metagenome ERZ653408 (study PRJEB26926, sample SAMN06165138) | human gut metagenome | biome: ENVO:00009003; feature: ENVO:2100002; material: ENVO:00002003... | reverse complement strand
CATGTCTCGTGGGCTCGGAGATGTGTATAAGAGGCAGATATTATACAATTAATAATGATTGCTTTATTAGATGGAGACTCAAAACAATATAATGGAGTTGATGAAGGACTTTTAAAATTAATATTGGATAATATGAATGAACAATCGATGGATATGCTTGCAAATGAAGATTTTAACATGAATGAGTTTGCCATAGCAAATGGAATTACAAAGGACGTAGATGAAATAAGTTTAATCTCAGAAGTATGGAAGAAACTTTGCCCACAATTAAAAAAAATACTAGAAAAAGTATTGAAAATTTTTTGCGATAAATGTAGTGAGATTGATAGCTATATAAATAAATTATATTTAGTTGGATGTTTATCTAGTGATTTTAAGAATAGACTCATGTGGTCACATTATGCAGATTGTCATAAGGGATTCTGTATTGAATATGATTTTAGTGCTTTAGAAAAAATACAAAATGATCAATATCTTTTGCCAGTGCTGTATGATAATAAAAGACCATTGTTTCCATGGAGTATTGCATTTGATCAATCTGAAAGTAGCATAAAAGAGGCTCAGAAAAAAATTTTATTAAGTTTGCTAACTAAAGATAATGTTTGGAGTTATGAAAAAGAATGGAGAATATTTATTAGAAAACAAAGAAGTTCTGAATTAATAATGCCTCCAATAACATGTATTTATTTGGGAGCACGTATTGATAATGAAAGTAGAAATGCAATTATTAATATTGCTAATAAGCATAATATTCCTGTGAAACAAATGCAATTAGATAGAGTAACTTATGATTTGCATGCTGAGGATATTACTAATAAATATAATACCGTAATATTTTGAGTAACTGCATTAGGTATCACATAAAGATGAATCACCAATATTATGAAGTGGTGTACATATTATTTCATACGGGAATGCGAATATCAGAATTTTGTGGCTTGACGATGAAGGACATTGATTTTGAGAACAGAACTGTGAACATCGACCATCAGTTGCAGAGAACATCGGATATGCGATATATCATAGAAACCACAAAGACGGATGCCGGAACAAGAGTATTGCCAATCACAGAGGATGTGGCACAAATGTTTCAGGCAATCATTGAGGATAGAAATGCACCGAAAGTGGAGAAGTCCATAGATGGATATAACGGATTCCTGTTTTACGATGATAATGGAATGCCACTTGTTGCGATGCATTGGCAACATCGATTCAATCATATGGTCGGCAGATACAATGACATTTACCGGGTGCAGATGCCAAACATTACGCCTCATGTATGCCGACATACCTATTGCTCGAATATGGCAAAATCGGGAATGAATCCAAAGACATTACAGTACCTCATGGGGCATTCGGATATATCAGTCACAATGAATGTGTACACGCATATCGGATTCGATGACGCTGAGGAAGAATTGAAACGGATGGAAGAGTTTAGGAAAGCGCAGGCGGAGGTTGAACAGAAGAAGGAGAAACCGATGTCGCAGAAAATGTTTAAGGTAATTTAATATAGATGATAGGTAACGCTCTGGCTTTTGATGGTTGGGGCGTTTTATTGTTATAGAAAAAACAAAAATAAGATTGTATAATATATTTTGGAAAAATTTTGCTTTGAAAAGGATGTGAATAGATAAATGAAAACTTTTTATTTGATTGATTTTGAAAATGTTCATAATGATGGCATTGCGAATATTGAAAGTATGACAAAGGAAGAACATGTACATATTTTCTCAACACAGAATGCAACAAATATAAGACAGGACATTTTTTGGTTAAATGGAGATATCAAATCTCATTTAGTTCCAGTGCGAAAGCAGTCATTGGATATGCATCTGGTTTCTTACCTAGGTCATTTGTTGGGAGTGTATGGTAAGGAATGTAGTTATGTGATTATCAGTAAGGATAAGGATTACGATAACATAGTTAAGTTTTGGAAAGAGGAGGGCTATCCTAATATTTCACGAAAAGAGAAGTTGCCGGGAACTGCTTCTACTCAGAGGCAAAAAACACAGACAGTATCTCAAACAAAAAGTAATGTGCAGACTGTGAATAGTAAAATTAGTGCAGGTATGGCATATGAATTTGAAGGTGATGATAGAAGTGAATTAAACCTGTTTATGCAGCATGGACTTGTGGCTATAGGATATGATAGAAATTCGGCAAATAGAATCTGCAAGTTTGTTATTGCTCATTGTAATGATGAAAGAATGCTAAATGGAATTCACAATGACATCAAGAACTCCTTTAATAACTATTACGAAGTATATGAGGATGTTAAGTCTATTCTTGAGAAATTTGTGCAATCAAAGAGTAAAGTCGCAAAAAGAGAATCGCAGGTTCGTTCTTTCTTTGGTCAGCACTTTAAGAAGAAAATATATGTGGATTGCAAAGAGGAAATCATTCAGATTATTTTAAAGTCAGAAACTAAACAGCAAGTGAATAATGGATTGTTAAAATTGTATTCAGATGGAACAGTGGTTTCACACATTTATAAGACAATACAACCATTGATTAGTGAGTTATCAGGTAAGTAGTAAAAATCCTTAGTAGTAAGAAATTTCGTTTTACTACTAACAGGTAGTAACAACTTGCAGGGTTCTGCTCTGATTTGCCACAATCTGTAATTTCAGAGCAAACTACAAAATCCCCGAAATCCTTCGCATAACAGGGCATTCCGGGGCAAAATAAGGAGATTGATAACTATGATAAAAGTATGTTTCATCTGCCACGGCACTCCAGTTTTACTATAAATCATACCTTTGCAAACTTGGGCAACACAGGGCATAATATGGCACAAACCCTTGTAATTACTACTGTTTCGACTACTAAGGCACATGGGGGTAGAGCTAGAGTAGCGGGAGAAATTGGGCATATTCCTTAGTAGTAACTTACTACTAAGCGATGGCAGATATACAAGACTTTGAACAGAGAAAGCCACAATCGTTGGTAGTAAGACTACCGGGATTGTGGCTTTATTTTTACTCTATTTCTTTGTCAATGAATTTATTTCGTTGATTAGTTAAGGCTGACAATTCTTGTTCTGCTTTATTACGAGTATCAGCGAGACTATCGACAAATCTTTCAAATTCAAATTGCTTTTCTTTTGAAGGAAGTCCTATTTCAATGTCTCTTATCTTGCTCATACTTAATGCTGAAGATTGCATATCATTTACGATCCTCTCGCGCATGTAATAAAGAAGATAGGCAAGAAATGTTGCACTATTATTTTTGTCATCATTAATAGTAATTTTTGCGACATTAGGAGCTAAATGATATTTATTATCTTCATCTATTAGAGCAATTTCTCCAACTGTTCCAACATAAGTCATTAATACATCGCCCTTGTGTAACTGTGAACGAGGAAGCATATCGGAGGTTTCTTTGTCAATCCAATATATGTCATCTAGAACGAGACGTGTTCCTTTGCAATTTAAACCACGAATCATAATAATGTCACCACTATTTTTGTAATGAATATAATTAGTATATTCAAAACCAGCTAGCTTAGTAACAGTTGCAATATCTCCGATTTTTGTTATAGTATCTGCACCTTCTAGAGTGACGATGTTACCAAATAGCTCAGAAAACTTATCCTTTATCTCCCTTTTACATTGAGCAATAATATCGCGTTGTTTTTTTAATGAAATGTCAATTTGTTCAATTTTCTTTAGAAGATCATTTTGCTTTTTCTTATCAGGAATCAGTAATTCGAGTGCACGAATTCGTTGGACAGAAGCGCGATTACTTCTTGAAAAGCGTTCGTATTTCCCTTCTTTTTCAAGCGCAAGTGCTAAGTATTCGGGGATTATATCAGCATTGTTTATCCTAAGTACACCGCAGTGGTCAGTTGGATAAAATGGATTGTTGGCTTTGATGACATTAACCATCCAATCGCCATCTATGCCCCAAATAACAGAATCACAACTAAAATCAGTAATGTTATTTTTGTCAATAAATCCAAATGGTTCGAATACGTTGGCACTATATACTGGGATAGTACCATTTTCAACCAATTGTTCATCAGCAACAACTCTATTACCAAGGCTTACAGTGAATGCTTTATTTGCTAAGGAATATAGAGTGTATCCTGGCTTGGGTGTTTTCACTCGTATTTTAGTTGTTTTAATTATTTTATTGAATGTTGCTGACCTAAAGTCAATCATATCGGAAAGCTTTATATAATGTGTATATTTTTCTAATTCTCCGCAATCGACAGGATTGTCATAAAATGAATTCCTAATAAGGTATGAAATCGTTGAATCGCTGTTTCGATTGGTATCATTATATAGTAAACCACCGGGTTCGATGATTTGTATACCTTCAGACCCTTTTCTATTGCTCCATTTGTAGCCTAGAAACTTTTCTTGCTCCTTATTATCATCTGGAGATTGTATTACAAGTACTAATTGATTATAAACACATGCAAAATAAGTTAATTTTTCGCGTTCGCCATCAGTAATATACTCTAGGAATTTCTGATTTAACCATTCGGATTGTTCTTCTTCGGAGAGCTTCTTAAAGCTCTTTTGTTTAAGCTTATTTGTAATAGTTGATAATTTTTCAAACGACGAAACATATGTGGAAAAATAACTATTCTCTTTCCAGTGTGAAAAATCATATTCTGAATTAATAATAGAATAGTAGTCATCCTTTGTAACGTTTATTTTTTCAAGATAAGCATTTAATATGTCATTGTCTTCCCAATCTGATAAATCTCTTGCTTCAAAGATTGAATCGATTGAGTCAGAAACCAAATCAATTCTCTTAGGTGGTTCTGAAAATTTCTCTAAGAAAAGAACTATTGTATTTTGTCCTGTTGCACCGAAAGTTTTATTTCCTAGCTGAACAATTGAACGAATTTTGAAATTTTTGAGTATGCTTTCACGTGCTTTTATATAGCTTTCAACTTCCTTGTTTAATATTGTGACAGGAAGAACTACAGCGGCAATGCCTGCTGGTTTTATTAGCTGAGTTATTCTTTCAACAAATAAAGTTTCTATTTCAGAACCATCATTAGATATTGATTCAAGAATAGAAAACTCGTTATCTTTTAATTTGAGATGCGGTTTAAAGGAACGAACTGAATATGGAGGGTTTGCAACTAAAATGTCGAAACTTGAAGGTTTGATATCTTTATCAGGATAGTTTTCCAAACCATCACCAAAAATAATATTACCGTTTCCTGCCCCGTGCATAAAAAGGGAGATTTTTGATACACGTGCTAGACGATAATCTTTCTCTATTCCATATATTTTATGTTCGGTCCAACGTGAATCGATATGATAAGTAGGATCAATCGCTAATACACCTGCATTAACTGCTTCGAATCCTTGGGTAAGAAAGTGTCCAGCACCGCAGGCGTAATCAATTATTTTTGGAAATTCAATGCCATCAGCCTTCTTAATTATTCGCTCAACAGGTAAACTATCCCAAATGAAACGAGTAATTGGAATAGGAGTGAAGAACTGACCTTCATTCTGCTTAAAGCCCTTATTAAGTAACTGCTCAAATAAATCACCAAGCATCTGCACATCATTTGAACCAATGATACGGTAATTTTCAAAAAGCTGAACTACTTCTACAAGAATTTTACCATTCTGATAGAATAGTTCTTCGTTATGAACATCCTTAAATGCAAAATCATTATTTGTATAGAATTTCAGTACACGGAGAGTGTTTCTTAAATCTTCGATCATTTTCTGACGTTTCTGACCAGTGTACTGTTGAACAAGATTTTCTGCATAGTCATCCGCAACGTAGAAGATTTCTTCACGCATGAATTTCTCCATTCCTTCTTTGTGAAGACGTTGGAGTCTATCTTGCAATGTTTCATATGTATCTGTTCCTACTTTATACTGGAAATCAACAATATCGTTATCGCCTTTTTGAATCTCATCCACTAATTTGCATATGAAAAGAGCAATGAGTCTGTTGAAGGCATTTTCCTTATCAGACACATTGTTGTGGCGGAGAATTTCTTCGAATTTATTTACCACTTTGTCATTCTCGCTGAAATCATTTAAGTCTACTTTGCGAAGTGGCTTAACACCAATCTGATAAGCCTGAGAATCATCTCTAAAGATTACATCACCGCATAATCTTTTATCGTAGGTTTCATCCCAAGCAGTAAATAAGTCTTCAGTTGTGCCGGCATCACGATAGAGTAGAATGGAAGGGTCTTTCTTAGCGGTTGCTAAGATGTTTGCATCATCACTACAATCAATGGTTTCTGTGGTATAAGAAACATTTGTGCCATCAAAATCAGAAGCATACAGTGATAACCACTTACAGGCCCCTTCTTGTTTCCAATAGGAGAATAACTGCCCTCCATCATTAAGAGTATTGTTAAATTCCTTCTTGTATTCGTTACCGGCTGTTTTACATTCAACAATAAACAGAGTTTTACCATCCGCATCTTTTACGAGGATATCAGCAAAACCGCCTTTGTCTGAGTGGCCAAGTGTCCATTCTTTCTCAAGCTCAATATGTTCAGGGCGATAGCCTTTGTCCATTAATCGAGTGATACATTCAAGAACAACAAAGTTTTCTGGCTGAGAGAAGTTACAAGTGGTCTTTCTAGTAATCTTCATTCCCTTATCTTCTGGATAATTAATTGAACCACTGCCATTAAAATCAACTTCAATGGCGCAGTCAAACTGCGAGTATTTCTTCTCAAATACTTTTGAACGTGAGCTCTGGATATATCCAATAGCCTTAATCATCGCTTCTAGATTTTCTTTTCTTATCATTTGAAGCATTCCTCCTTAACCCCAGGGGGGAGTATTATCTCTGTGACATTTTTTTCTAAAGACCGATGCCCCCTCACACACGTTTTTTCGCGAAATTGCATAGGGGGGATTCCGGCGTCTTTTAACATATTTTATATAATATCATAGCACATAATTGCATGTAGCTGGCTGACATTAGATACAATAATCTATTTGTCTTTCCGCCAAATCATATAAATTAATGTGCTTTTTTCTTGATTTTTTGAGCCTTTTCAATGGCTTTTCGCTCACGATAGGCTTTTTGCTTTCGGGCATTTCGAACCTTCTGGCATTCTTCGGCATCACAAAATTCCTGTCGGTTACTTTTTCGGATTATGAATTTACCACAGTTCCGACAACGAATCATAATGCCTTCTGGACGATTATCCGATTTGCCTTTATCTTCTGGTGCAGGGTCTTCGGAAAGCATTCTTGCAAGTGTCAGCCATGCAATATCAAATACAGAATTAATATCGGTAGAAAATTCTAATCGGTTAGTGCGGGGATCTACCTTTAATTTCATGGTAAATTCCGGAATGATGTCAATAAGAGCATTCCGCAATTCATCGTAATCGTCATATGGTGTAGTAGCAAATTCCCCGGTTGGAGGTTTTTCTGCCGGATGATTTTTAATGTACTCATTATCAATTCGCATTTCTTCTATGAGGTTTCCTTTTGCATCCCCATAATCTAAGTCATCCGGTATTGCAACGATAGGATGCTTATATTTATCAAAGAAAGAGTAGCCCTCAAAGTATTTTCCTTCTTTGGATAAATCATATGCAGCTTCGTCATCGGCAATACAGACACCTTCGAGAGCAACATAAAACATGACTGCGGTATATAATTTTCCAAGATCATCCAGGAAGGTGTTTATCTCAAATGTTCCGTCTCTTTCTACCATTTCTGCATCGAAGCTATTTATATCGAAAGATTCATTCAATTCAGAATAGATGAAATCAATATTATATGGATGCATATTATTTGTACACCATTCCATAATGAGCTGCGTATATGGAATTTTATTATCAAAGCTGTTTATCTGCATTGCCAGATTGCAAAGGCTGGTAAGCAGTCCCTGTCCGGAAAGAAAATCTTCTTTAGGAAAGATGGGTTCATATCCGGGGCGGCAAAATGGTGTTGCACAATAATCATCGCTTTTATCAATATCAAGTTCATATTTCTTGAATCGGAAAGGGTGGTAAATCAGTTGCCCGATACCACCGATTTCTTTAAATCCTAATATATCTGTTGTTTTATCTGCTTTTGATGGAATCGTTTCATCATTCCAGTTTAATGGCATATCATACCTCATTCCAATCGTTAATTCGTAACCGTTAGCGTTACCGTCAATTTTTGGACTTCGGTTACATTATAGCTTAAAATATTCATGAAAACAATAAAAAGTTACACAAAATGCTGTAACGGATTTGTACCTTGACAATTTCATCCCGTTTTCTATGAACAAGCCTTTGTTACTGCAGGAATTGGTAGTTGCCAAGAGCGGTAGCAGAGAAATGACCATTGAAGAGATGGATGCAACAAAATCTACGAAAGGAGCAACATCTTATGAAAAAAACAACTATGAGTGTACAGGAATTATCTGCACAGATGGGAATTAGCCTGCCAAAGGCATATGAACTTGTAAAGACACCGGGATTTCCAACAATACGAATCGGAGCAAGAATTTTAATTCCGATTGAAGCCTATAAAGAATGGCTTGTAAGAACATCTATTAACCATTAAACAGGATTGCAGAAAAGGAGGAGGTGAGCAGGATGGGAGATATGACAAATCTTTCGGGAAAAAGACAATCCGAAGTGTGAAAACATCGGATGCCAAGTTATTTCTCATCAAGCTGCAACAGGAAGATGGGAAAAGCTACAGTTCCATTCATACCATTCGGGGAGTGCTGCGACCAGCTTTTCAGATGGCGGTGGATGATGATATTCTGGTAAAGAATCCATTTGGATTCCAACTTGCCGGAGTACTGGTAAATGATGCAGTTACAAGAGAGGCAATTTCCAAAGACCAGATGAGAAAATTCCTAAAGTTTGTGCATGACGATGTGGTGTACTGTAGATACTATGAAGTAGTGTACATATTGTTTCATACGGGAATGCGAATATCAGAATTTTGTGGTTTGACGCTGAAGGACATTGATCTTGAGAACAGAACTGTAAATATTGACCACCAGTTGCAGCGAACATCGGATATGCGATACATCATAGAAACTACAAAGACGGATGCCGGAACAAGAGTATTGCCGATTACAGAGGATGTGGCACAGATGTTTCAGGCAATCATCGAGGACAGAAATGCACCGAAAGTGGAGAAAACCATAGATGGATATAGTGGATTTCTATTTTACGATGATAATGGAATGCCACTTGTTGCAATGCATTGGCAACACCGCTTTAATCGTATGGTCGGCAGATACAATGACATTTACCGAGTACAGATGCCAAATATTACACCTCATGTATGCCGACACACCTATTGTTCGAATATGGCAAAATCGGGAATGAATCCAAAGACATTACAATACCTCATGGGGCATTCGGATATATCGGTCACAATGAATGTGTACACGCATATAGGATTCGATGATGCTGAGGAAGAATTGAAGCGGATGGAAGAGTTTGGGAAGGCGCAGGCGGAGGTTGAGCAGAAGAAAGAGAAACCGATGTCACAGAAAATGTTTAAGGTAGTTTGATATAGAAGATGGATAACGCTCCGGCTTGGCTGGGGCGTTTTTTTCTGTGGAAAAGAAGTGAAAATGGCGATATAATATACAAAGGAAGGTGAGAGAGATGTATGGAATAGGCTTTTATGATGAATATTTAAAACGAATGGGTAATTTAAAAGATAAATCTGATATGGCAACACCATATAAAATAGAATATCTGAAAAAAATAATAAAGAATAATAAGGTGTATAAGTATATTTCGTTTCAAGAGAATGCAGATATTAAAATACAAACTTTAAAAGATAATAAAATATGGTTTTCATTTTATAAAACTTTGAATGATGAAACAGAATTTAGTATTGATTATAAGATGAAAAAAGTCGTAGATAGAACAGGATATAGCAAACAGCATATAGAATTTCTTATTAATTATCTTACGGAAATGTATGATGTGTTTTCACTAACATACGCATATGAAGATTATATGTGGGATGAATATGCATCAAATGGGAATGGTGTATGTATAGAATATAATATTGGTAATTATGATTTTTTGTATCCAGTTGAATATTGCGATAAAGATACAATTGATTTCACAGAGATGGTTATTAATTCTTTAAAAAATGGTGGTGCTGAATTATCTATAATTCCATGGGTTATTAAAAATCAGTATAATAAGACATCGAATCTAGACTCCACGAAAGAAAAGGAAATAAGAATGTTATATTGTCCATATGATTTAGCTGAATTTAATAATGGCATACTTGAATATGATATAAAAGAGCGAATGAGATATAAGGGAATAGCAAAATTGTATACAGATTTTAATATGGCTATTTCGCAAATAATGATTGGAAGCAAATGTAGTGAAAAGATTAAAAGAGAGTTGATGTGCTATTGTGAAACCAATAAAATAAAGATTGAATATGTTTAAATAAATTATTAATGGAGGAAAAATATGAAACCTATATCTATTTCTGAAAGAATGATGTTTAATACAGTTCGTTTAGTTGCAAGTGATAGATCTTCAGGGACAGGCTATTTTTATAATTTTATGATTGATAATAAAATTGTTCCAGTTATTATTACAAATAAGCATGTTGTTAATTATAATGCAAATGAAACTATGACATTTTATTTGCATTTGCGTAATGGTGAAAATGAAAGTAATGAGAGTTATCAAGTAACGTTGACATTAAATTGGATATTTCATTCAAAAAAAGATTTGTGTTTTTGCTTTGTTAATCCGGTGTTTGAGTTTGTAAAAAAACAAACAGGTAAGGACGTATTTTATATTGCCATAGATGAAACTATACTACCATCTCAAAAAATGCTGGAAGAATTATCAGCTTTAGAAGAATTAGTTATGGTGGGGTATCCGATTGGACTGTGGGATAAAAATAATAATTTTCCTATATTTAGAAAAGGGTATACTGCATCTCATCCGGCAATAGATTTTAATGAGTCGGGTATTGGATTAGTAGATATGGCTTGTTTCCCAGGGTCATCGGGTTCTCCTATATATATATTAAATGAAGGTGGATATAAAGACAAAGTAGGAAATCTTAACTGGGGACAAAGTAGAATTATTTTCATTGGAACTTTATTCTCAGGACCAATATATGATGCTACAGGGAAATTGGTAGTAACAGATATACCAACATCAAATCAAGTTGTGGAATCACATACTGGCGTTATGGTGAATTTAGGGTATTATATAAAATCTAGTGAAATATTAGAATTTAAGAATATTATTAAAGAGATACTTGAACAAGGAGAATAAATTTCTTAGTAGTAAGCATACCTCGTTTTACTACCAATTTTACTACTAACAGGTAGTAACAACTTGATTAATTCTGCTCTGATTTGCCACAATCTGTAATTTCAGAGCATTTTACAATAACCCCGGAATCCCTTGCAAAACGGGGCATTCCGGGACAAATCAAGGAGAAACAAAACTATGATAAAAGTACTTTTCATCTGCCACGGCAACATGCTAACCTTGATTAAAAATACTTGATTTTACAGTGTTTTGGGGATGTTACAGTAGATTTTTACCAACGATTTACCAAAGCTATTTGAGTAGGGGATAAACTACTCAGGATATGTAAAGAGAAGTATTATAATAGAGTCCTAGCAAAGAAAAAATCCGCAATTTAGCGGATTTTTTTAATACATTCATTAAATAAAAGCAATCTGTTAATCTTATCATCATAAAATTCTTTTTGCTGT
>ENA-OYWR01000855-OYWR01000855.1-human-gut-metagenome-genome-assembly--contig:-NODE-855-length-11719-cov-8.516890_pt1 | contig 11719 bp, 10 predicted proteins | sample MGYA00244816_ERZ653408 | MGnify/ENA primary metagenome ERZ653408 (study PRJEB26926, sample SAMN06165138) | human gut metagenome | biome: ENVO:00009003; feature: ENVO:2100002; material: ENVO:00002003... | reverse complement strand
TACGAGATCTGCGCATGTCTCGTGGGCTCGGAGATGTGTATAAGAGACAGGACGGGATCAGGGTCATACGGGTCCGGGTAGTACGGGGTCTCGATGGCCTTGTATCTGTTGTTGAAGGTGATGCTGCTCACCTTTTCGTCCATCAGGTCGGCCTGTGTGTGCACGGCCATCCGGGCCACCAGCTTGTCGTTGTCCCACACCACGGAAACGCGCAGATAGTACACGGTTTCATCGTAGGTGCCGCGGGTGTTGACACCGGCGCGCTGGCGCACGGTGTAAACGTAATAGCCGGGCTTGGTATAATCGATGGGGCCAAAGCTGCCGGTCTCGCCGTCGGTGATCTCCAGAGTGGTCACCTCGGGCAGGGGCGCATTGTCCACAGCCTCAAGTTCCACAGTCAGTGTTTCCTTTGGGAGAGGTGTTTCCCCCGTGGACTGAATGGAAACCGGAAGCTCCTGCAGCTGTGTATGCTGGTCAGCCGCGGTGGCCGCAAATGCCGCCGGCTGACACAGGCAGAACCCCAACGCAAGCGTCAGGAGTGCTGCCGCGATTTTACGGAACCTCATTTCATCCTCTCCTTTATAAATCCGACGCGGACGGGATCATCCACGCCAGAAGAATGGTGCGTGCATCGGTAAACTCCGTTGAACAGGTGGACAGCGCCAGCACCTGAGCGTCATCGCCCGCCGCTTTCATGGCGGCCAGCGTTTCGGTGTTCAGGTTCAAGGCGTTCTCCTGCGCAAAGGTGTACAACCCCTGCAGGTCGCTGTCCCAGCGCTGGGGCTGGAAGATCGCGCTCTCAGACGAAGGGACCAGCAGACATGCAAAGGTTTGAAGATCATAGGTGCGGTCGGGCAGGATCAGCTCACCGGTGGTGTTCTCCGCAAAGAACTCTGCGTCCTTGTAGAGATCCAGATCACCGAACATCTTGCTCTCTTCCATGTGGTGACCATACAGCAGAGAGTAAGGGTCGGTGAAGTTCTTGTCGCAGTTCACATCCAGAAAGATGCTGCCTGCCAGCGAGAAATCACCGTAAACATCGGTGTTCACATAGGTAAAGTTGTCCTCGCCCTGTACCACAGGGTAGTCGATGGCGGTGTTGTCCAGTGTGACCCACGCGCAGACATCCGGGTTGATGCCCAGCAGCTCCTCAAAGCTCGCGCCGTTATCCGCGCCCGCCTTGGGCTTGAACTGCAAAAGCTCTGCCTGAACATTGTCTGCGGCGGCGTACACTTGCGAGTTGTCCCACAGGGCATAGGCTGAATACGCCCCGGCGACCACCAGGAACAGCACGACCACCGCGCTCACCAGAAAGTCGGCTGCCCTCAACGCTTTTCTCTGCCAGTTGATACAGCCCACCTCCGGTTAAGCAAATTCAAATAAGTGGATCTACGTTAGGTTTGTGCTGAGATAACCCCCCAGTCACGCTTCGCGTGCCAGCCCCCGCTAATAGGGGGGCCCTTGGCATGGCGCAAAGCTTCACGGTTTTGCCAAGGCCGCCCCTAGTAGGCAACAACGACGACCGCCGCCAGTGGCGGAAACAGGGAGGAGTTGTTGGGGCAGCGGCCAGCAGGACACGAGTGCTTTGCACGATGTGGACGCTGGGTGCCGCAACCCGGACAGGTGGCATCCCGCAAGGGATGACGGTGGGGTTTAATCTACCGCGAGCAATTACTCCTCGTCGCGGCGGCGCTTGTTCAGCATCAGGGCCACACCACCAATGGCAACGATGGCCAGCATTGCAATGTAAGGTGCATTGTCCAGCACAACGCCCATGTCAGGGGAATCAGGATTGGTGTTCTGGAAGGCTGCAGTCACGTCAGTATTATTAACAGTACCCTTGATCTTAGTAGTCTCAGTGGTGTCAAATGCAGTATCAGTAACAGTAACAGTGTACTTCACATTGTCAACAGTAACAACAACAGCACCAGCTTCTACCTGAGAACCATCCTCGTAAATTTCATACTTAATACCAGCAGGCAGGTTGGAAAGTTCCAGAGAATCATTGTGACGCAGAGTAACAGTATATTCCTTATCCAGTTCCAGATATGCATTCTGAGAGATTGCAGTAGTGCCATCCTTAAGGGTTGCAGTGTTGCTCAATTCTGCAACCTGAGGTCCCTTATACAGACCAGTATCAGTATTGTTCTGCAGGGCATCTGCCTTAGTAAACTTAATCTTAAAGGTGAAGTCCTTGCTCAAATTGCCGAGAGCACCGTGAACAGTCTTGCTCAGTTTCAAATTCTGAATATTGCCATCACCGTACTTATTCTTAAACGCTTCGGTTGCCAGAATCTTATTGCCTTCGGAATCCTTCAGAGCAACAAAATAGCCAAACTCAGCAGTAGCAGTGGCATCAACTTCCTTTGCGTTGACCTTGCTGATAACCATCGTCACAGTACCACGCTCAGCAATCACAGACTGGTATGCCTTGTCCATGCTCTCAACGATGGTAAAAGTATACTTACCAACAGGCTTGCCTTCAGTCAGCTTCGCAACATCCAGCTTAAAGGTGCCAGTATAGACACCTTTATTGTTTTCGCCACCGTTAGAAGTATAATTACCCGCGTTAAATTCCACCGATTTAGTATTCAGTGCTGTACCGGTAGTTGCCGTACCCTCATAAACATTAAAGTTAAACTTCATGCTATCGGGCGCAGTACCATTAGCAACCGTCAGAATCTTGGTTAAATCAATTTCAGCCTTACCATTAACCGGCACAAACATATTTGCATTGTATTCGCCAGCCGTACCGGGATAGGTAGCATCAACACCAGTCGTCGCAAACGCTGCGGTTGCGCCGACGGTGAGCATCATGGCGGCAGCCAAAACGCCCGCGAAGAATTTCTTCAGTTTCATTGTTATTCCTCCCTAGTAAGAAATAGTTCGTACTCCTGTGCCACGGCCCAAACTCTGCGGTTCACAGGCAAGAAGCCGGCAGCTTCTTCCGGCTTCCGTGATATTACAGACTGCGTCGCCGCAGTAGTGTAATTACTTTTGCTTGCACATCCTCCAGCGGAACCGGGCCAAAGTCCCGGCTGTCCTCGGATTGTGTGCGGTAATCGCCCAGCACAAAAAAGCAGCCTTCCGGCACCGTGTAGGGGTACTCCAGCGCGTCTTTTGCGTAGGTGGGGTAGAGGATCTCGCCGCTCTGCACCGCGCCGTTCACCACAAGGGTGCCGCTGTCGTCCAGAGCCACAAGGTCGCCCTCGCGCCCAAGGATGCGGCCCACCCGGAGCTTGCCGCCCTGGGTGTAGACCACAACATCGTTTTTTGCGTAGGTTTTTTGCAGGCGGTAGCAGATGAGCAGGTCGCCATCCTTTACCGCGGGGAACATACTGTTGCCTTTGGCCTGTGTGAGCAGGAACACCTGCGTGAACAGCACCCAGGCGCACAGCAGGATCACCACAACGCGGCCCAGCAGGCTGATAAAATCCTGCCGGTTCTCAGCGTCCAGCCTGCGGCGGCGCACCGCCTTTGCCCCCTGCTTCAGGGCTTCATTGTCCAGCGGGTGCATCGGAATGCGCCTCCTTTTGGGGGTCAGAGCTGTCAACTTTGGTGGTATCCAAGGGCAGGCTGCCGGTCTGTTGCTCCAAGAGCACATTATAGCGGGTGCGCTCGGCGCGGATGGCGGCTTCGTACAGGGCGTAAAGCTCTTCCAGCTTCTTCCACATTGCCGCTTCATCCACGCCGCCCAGCAGGTTCTTGCGGAATTTCACCGTCCGGAACCACTGGATGATCGCTTCCTGCTCCGGGCTGATGCAGCTTTCCTCTGCACCGGCCAGCCGCTGGGGCGCTTTCTTCTTCGCCATGCGGTCAGCCCCCTTTAGTCATCTTCCTTACGGTGCTTGCGCAGCATCAGCAGGGCAACGCCGCCAGCTACCACAGCAAGGATGACGATGTAAGGCAGGGTGTCGAGGAGGACACCAAGGTCAGGCTCGAGAGTCCGATGGTTGGTGAAGTCGATTCGTTTAGCGTCCGTACCAATCGTTACAGTTGCTTCTTGCCCATTCTCAGGTGTTCCGGAATCAACCACATAGCTGGTCTCGTACTTTTCGCCGATGTAATCGTCCTCTACAACCTTGTATTGGCCGCTCGGTAGATTCTTGAAGATAATCGAAGCCCCGTCTTTCAGAGTAAACTTGCCATTACCATCATTCAACCATTGAGCACCATCTCTAGCCTCGATATTGTCCTCAGTGATGTTGTTTACTGGTTTACCATCTTTGGTAATCGTAAAGGTAAAGGCTTTGTTGGTATCGCCAAGTTTACCAGTAACAGTTTTGGTAACGGTCAGGTTGGCGGAAGCAGGCACATACTTTGCGTAGAAAGTTGTATCTGCACTAATGGTATCCTCTGTAAAATCAAACTTGCTTTCACATGTAAAGTTCTGATCCGTATACCATCCCTCAAATTTATAAACGGTTCCATCCGCTGTTTCTTTTGTTGCCGGGCAATCTGCTTCGGTTTGACCTGCGCGGAGAACATCCGGACGATCGATATTACTCAGCGAAATCGAAGTGCTCCCTTCTGGGACAGTAAATGCTCCGCCATAATCACGCACTAGAGCAAAGGTATCTTTACCCACATCCTGAACCATAAACTTGACGTTGATGTGCGTTGTATCATGGAGCACTATCAGACCATCCAGATGGTACGTCATTTTATTACTGCTGACCGACGAAATCGGAGATTTATATATACCACTCGTGTATTGGGATTTATACTGCTTTTCATTCGTCCAGTCTCCGTCCTTGCCGTTTTTGCCGGTGTTAGCTCCACCCACAGCAACGACCTCGTACCATTCAATTGTGTACGTGCCGCCATAATTCTTCTTTGCGGTATCTGACTCCCAACTACTCGGTTTTTCCAGATAATAGTAATCCTTGTATTGGCCATTCTGTTTAATCGGAATCACAGGAAACTGTCCGGAATCAACTATAATTTCAGTTCCCAACTTCGTATCAATGTCGGCCGTGTCATAAATTGAGGTACTCTTATTGTAATTGCTCGGAGCAACTACATTTGAAATCGTACCAACGGCCATGCCGTTCCACGCTTTATTTTCAGCTTTACTACCATAGTAATCACCCGAATAGCCCAAAACCTGCGTGTAAACATAAAGATTATAAGTGTCTTTCTGATTGCTTTCCACAACTGTAATATTCAGCTCATCGCCGTTACTAAGCTTATGTTTATCATCTGCTTTGGGGTCACCGTGGCGGTGGTTAATCGTCAACTCACCCGTTTTCGTAACCTTTAACCGTACTGTTTTGAAGGTATCTCCCACACCATAAATTTCGTCAACCAAATTCCCATTGCTGTCAACAAACTTCGCTTCACCGGGGTTTTTCTGATTCGGTGTAATTATCCATTTATGTTCGTAGTTCGATTTTCCGTTTTTGGATCGCAGTGTAATCGTTGCGCCAACCGGAACTTTTGCATCACCCTGAATGCTGCTGATTGTAGCAATCCCATCATTCACATTCGGGTACTCAACGCCATCGATCTCAATGCTGACGATCTCAATGCCGTCATCATCGAAGTCCTCACTTCCCTGATCCGGGTATTCCAGCGCAAGCACAAAGGGGCTGAAGCTGGAGGTCTCAAAGGTCAGGGTGCCGTTGGTATAAGTAAGGACATCCAGAATCTCCACATTGCCATCAGAGGTCTGGTGGAGCACTTTCAGCGTGTCGGCAGTTGCACCTTCCATTTCCGGCAGTTTGTCCAGACCGGAGACGGTAACGGTAGCCTTCTGGCCCTTGGCAGGCTGCACCGTTTCGCCCTTGGCGTTCTTGGGGGAGATCTTCAGGCCCAGAATGGGCATCATTTCCCCAAAGCTGTCCTCGTGGCTCTCATAGAAGCGCTCCATATCATCATCACCCATGTGGATGACGCTGAGGCTATGGGCGGCAGAGGGCAGGTTTTTCACCTCCACCGGCAGGGTTGTGGTTTTCGGGTTACCTTCCTCGTCCTCGTAGGAAGCAGAGGCCTTGGTTTCCAGATCCACAGGCACGGGGTTCTTGTCCACCAGATCCTCGTGATCCACGTCCTCTTCCTCATCGGAGCCCACGGTACCGTCCTTCCATGCGGCGTAGACGTTCACGGTGGTGGTCTTGTCGTCCAGAATGTTGCTGGTGGGGTCGGTGAGGTTCAGGCGCACCCGGTTGCCAAACTCGTCCAGCGTGTACCAGTAGTCAAACAGCCGCAGTTCGCCCTTGGGGTCCCGGTTGGAGGAGGGGTTCTCGATGTAGCTGCTGTAGTCCGCGATGGTCTCTGCCCGGGGCACAGCCTGAATGAAGTACAGATTCCACAGAACCTCGCCGTTCCGGGCCAGATACTCGCTTTCCGTCATATTGTTGATCTGTGCCTGAGCGGTAATGTCCTGCAGATCGTTGGCGTTCAGCTCCTTCAGCCAGAAGCGGTAGACCACCATGTCCTGCAGCTTTTTGATCTCGTCGCCGGAAACGACCACTTTGTCATCAGGCTTTGCCACCACGTCGTCCTCGCCGGACCACTGGGTCTCGGTGCTGGAGCTGGTGTCGGTGCTGGTGCCGTAGTCAATGACGGTGCCCCACTCTGAATCCTGAACGGTGGGGCCGCCATCGAGGTTGTCCTCGCCGCCCTCATCGTCTACGGGCCGGGAGACTTCCTCCTCGCCAAAACCGGCAGCTTCACCGCCGTCTACAGGCCGGGTGGCTTCCTCCTCGCCGAAACCGGCAAATTCGTCGTCAGGATAGGATGCCTCGCCGTCATCTACGGGCCGGGAGGCCTCTTGATTAACCTGAGGATCGATCAGACCCTCCGTTGCAAACACCGGCACAAGGCAGGTGCAGATGACCGCAAGCGCCAGACAAAGCGCAAAAACGCGCTTCACCAGCCTATCTTTTTTTCCGTGATGATTTTTCCGCACAGTGGAGCCCTCCCTGCATCATAGTATTTTTGGCAAAACCGGAGGAAAAGATATTCAACTTTTGTCGTTTTTCTTTCCCTTGGCAGGTTATTTTTACCAGACAAACCCATTATCGTAATAATAGCATGTATATCCAGTATTTTCAATAGTGAAATTTTATTTTTCCTTCCCCTTTTCAGACAAAATATTCTGCGATATACAGCACGTTATGAACCGCCGCAATATCATTGCGGGGAGTAGCGCAGTCTAACTTATCCGCACCGCCCGCCGCATTGATATATCACGCAGTTTTGTGTTGTACATTCGCAGTTTCACTCTCTATAATACATGAAACGCAGATTCCTTTCACTTTTTTTCGAGATTTTTTGAAAAAAGTTTTCGGGGCCCTCTCAGTCTCGCAAAGCTCGACAGCTCCCGGGTTAAACCTCTCAGTCATGGGCTTCGCCGTGACAGCTCCCCTAGTAGGGGAGCCCTTGGCAGGCCGCTGCGTTTTCGGGGTCTGGCGCTTCGCTCCTGTTTGCCCTGCTGACGCAACGTTATTTCTGCCTTGCGGCAGACGATGCCCTTGGAGCGCCAGCGATCAGATTGAAAAATGAATCTCATGCCAAGGCCTCCCCTACTAGGGGAGGTGGCATCGAGCGTCAGCGATGATGACGGAGAGGTTGTACCGGAGGATTGCCTATCCGTATGAACGGTTAGCTTGTCCTTTGTCCAACCTCTCAGTCACGGGCTTCGCCGTGACAGCTCCCCTAGTAGGGGAGCCCTTGGCAGGCCGCTGCGTTTTCGGGGTCTGGCGCTTCGCTCCTGTTTGCCCTGCTGACGCAACGTTATTTCTGCCTTGCGGCAGACGATGCCCTTGGAGCGCCAGCGATCAGATTGAAAAATGAATCTCATGCCAAGGCCTCCCCTACTAGGGGAGGTGGCATCGAGCGTCAGCGATGATGACGGAGAGGTTTTGCACCAAAAAGCGCCCCCATCACTCAAAGGAGCAATGGGGGCGCTTTACCATATTACAATGGGTTCCGCTTACTCAGCCTTGGGGGCTTCGGGAGCCTTTGCTTCCTCAGCCTTTGCGGCGGGCTCTGCCGGAGCGGCAGGAGCGGCAGCGGGCTTCGGAGCCTGCTTCACCACGGGCTTGGGGGGATTCGGATCGTCCTTCAGCGGGAAGAGGATGATGTGCTTGGGGCACTTCTGGGCGCACATGCCGCAGCCCTTGCACTTGTCGTAGTCCACACGGGCCACGCCGTCCACAACGTGGATGGCATCAAACTTACAGGTGCGCTCGCACATGCCGCAGGCAATGCAGGAGGTGGTGCACAGCTTGTTTGCCACAGCACCCTTATCCTGATTGGAGCACATGACCACGGGCTTGCGGGGGCCGCCTGCGTCGATCATAATGACGTGCTTGGGGCAGATGTTGGCGCAGGCACCACAGCCGGTGCACTTGTCCTTGTCCACCTTGGCCACGCCGTCCACAATGTGGATGGCATCGAACTTACACACCTTGGTGCAGTCGCCCAGGCCGATGCAGGCAAAAGTACAGGTCTTGGGGCCGCCGTACAGGGTCGCGGCAGCGGCACAGGTCTGGATGCCCTTGTACTCGTAGCTGGGCTTGCAGTGCTCGGAGTTGCCCTGGCACTGGACCACAGCCTTCTTCTCCACAGCGCTTGCCTCACCGCCCATGATCTTGGCAATGGCGGCAGCAGCCTTGGGGCCGCCGGGGGCGCACTTGTCGCAGGGAACGCCGTCCATAACAACGGCCTTTGCGTAGTCGGCACAGCCGGCGTAGCCGCAGCCGCCGCAGTTTGCACCGGCCAGGCAGGCAGAAACTTCTTCAATACGGGGGTCTTCCTCAACCGCCATGAACTTTGCGGCCAGCACCAGAACAACGGCACCGATCGCGCCCACGATGGTACAGAGGATCACAGCAGATACAATATTCATAATCCTGTTCCTCCCTTACAGCGTCACGTTGAACAGGTTTTCGACGAGGCCGCCGAAGCCCATAAAGGACAGGCTGGTGATGGCTGCTGCGATCAGGGTGATGGGCAGGCCCTTGAAGGGTGCCGGGGGATCGCAGGCTTCCACACGCTTGCGCACGCCGCTGAACATGACCATGGCCAGCATAAAGCCGACACCTGCACCCACGGCACAGACCAGAGCCTCAATGTAGGCAGCGGCAAAGCCAAGGGTAGCAACGTCTGCGCCGTAGTCGTCCACGACCAGAATGGTCACGGCCAGCACGCAGCAGTTGGTGGTGATCAGGGGCAGGTAAACGCCCAGAGAATTGTACAGTGCAACAACATACTTCTTCAGGAAGATCTCGATGAACTGCACCAGCACTGCAATGACCAGGATGAACACGATGGTCTGCAGGTAGCCCAGGTCAGCGGGGTTCAAAATGAAGATCTGGATGGGGAAGGTGACAGCCGTTGCCACCAGCATAACAAAGATAACGGCGCCGGACATACCAATGGAGGAATCCAGCTTCTTGGAAACGCCCAGGAACGGGCAGATACCGTAGAACTTCACCAGCACGTAGTTGTTCACCAGGATCATGCTGAAGAAGATCGCAGCAAGTTTGACTAACATCTTATTCTGCCTCCTTCTTCAGGTTGTCGAGGTCGCAGCAGCTCTTGCGCTCGATGCGGGCATCCAGCTTGCCTTCCAGCCAGACGCAGCCGGCCATCAGCACGCCGTAGCAGAAGAATGCGCCGGGAGCCTGGGTCATAATGCTCATCTTGGCCATGCTCTCGGGCAGGACCTGGAAGCCCAGCCAGGTGCCGCTGCCCAGGATCTCACGGATAGAGGCCATCAGCACCACGGTGAGGGTGTAGCCGATGCCCATGCCGATGCCGTCCAGTGCGGAATCCACCACATTGTTCTTGCAGGCAAACATCTCGGCACGGCCCAGAATGATGCAGTTGACAACGATCAGGGGCAGGAACACGCCCAGTGCGGTGTACAGGCTGTCCATGTAGGCGTGCATCACCATCTGAACGATGGTCACGAAGCCTGCAATGATGACGATGTAGCAGGGCAGGTGGACTTTAGCGGGGATCACGTTGCGCAGCAGCGAGATCAGGATGTTGGAGCACACCAGCACGAAGGTGAAGGCTGCGCCCATGCCCAGCGCGCTGGAAACTGCCGTGGTAACAGCCAGGCAGGAGCAGGTGCCCAGAACCAGACGCAGAACGGGGTTTTCTTTGATGATGCCGTTGGTAAGGATGCTTACCTTGGACTTGTTTTCGCTTGCCATTTCTTACCAACCTCCTTTATGCCAACTCGTTGTAGCAGTTGATGCAATCGTTGATGGCGGCAAACAGAGCCTTAGAGGAAATGGTTGCGCCGCTGTATGCGTCGTAGCCCTGGCCCAGGGTGATGTTCTGGGTGCCATCCATGCCATCGAACTGAGCAAGGAAGCTGTCGGTGGCAACGTTGCTGCCGATGCCCTTGGTCTGGGTAGAAGCGTCCACCCAGATGCCGGTGACAGTGCCGTTGGTGTCGAAGCCGATGATGACGGACAGGATGCCGCCGTCAAAGCCCTTTTCCTCAGCCTTGATGGCCAGGGAGCCGTCGGTGGCCTTTACAGCACCGGTGATGTTCTCGGTGGTGTAGTCGGTCACCTCGTCCAGATCGGAGGCGCTGGAAACGGTGGGCATCACGTCCACATAGGCAGCCAGCGTTGCGGCCTTCTGGTTTTCCTCAATGATGGGAGCCGTAAAGGAGTTGACCATGGCCAGCAGCAGGCTGACGATCAGTGCGATCACGCTCAGCACAACAACAGGCTTTACACTGGTCTCCCAGGAAGAATTCTTATTCATTTGCCAGCACCCTCCTTTGCTTTCTTTGCAGGCTTAACATAGCCGTAAGGAGTCTGACGGGTCCAATCGTTGATAAAGGGGACCCACAGGTTCATAAACAGCAGCGCGAAGGAAACGCCCTCGGCGTAGCTGCCCCACTGACGGATGGCGAAGGTGACGATGCCCAGGCACAGGCCGTAGATCAGCTTGCCCTTCAGGGTAAAGGGGCTGGTGACATAGTCTGTTGCCATGAACACAGCACCGAACATCAGGCCGCCGGACAGGATGCCGACCAGTGCGCCGTGCAGGCTGCCGGTGGAGATCAGGTAGAAGATAAACATGCTGCCGATGTAAGAAGCGGGGATGGCGATGCTGATGGTCTTGGTGGCCACCATATAAATCAGGCCCAGCAGGATGGCCAGAGCGCAGGTCTCGCCCAGAACACCGCCGTGCACGCCCATGAACAGATCCAGCAGGCTCAGCTTGCTGGTGTCAGCCACAGCCAGCGGGGTAGCGCTGGACAGCTGGTCAACTGCTGCATCGGGGAACACCCAATTGTTCATGGAACCGGCAAAGCTGATGAACAGCACGATACGGCCCACCAGTGCAGGGTTTGCAAAGTTCATGCCGATGCCGCCGAACAGCTGCTTGACCACGATAATGGCAACCAGGTCGCCGATGATGAGCTGGCCGATGGGCATACCCACGGGCACGTTCATGGCCAGAATGATGCCGGTGACCACAGCGGACAGGTCGCTGATGGGGTTTGCCTTCTTCAGCAGCTTGCAGTACAGCCACTCAAAGGCCACACATGCCACAACGGACACTGCAGTGACCAGCAGGGCACGCGCGCCAAAGATGATTGCAGAGGCCACCACACAGGGGCACAGGGCAACGATCACGTTGGCCATCAGGCTCTGGGTCGTTTCCTCACTGCGCAGGTGCGGAGAGGCCGAAACAATAAGCTTCGTATCCATTACTTATTGCCTCCTTTTTTGATTTC
>ENA-OYWR01000837-OYWR01000837.1-human-gut-metagenome-genome-assembly--contig:-NODE-837-length-11823-cov-6.625765_pt1 | contig 11823 bp, 9 predicted proteins | sample MGYA00244816_ERZ653408 | MGnify/ENA primary metagenome ERZ653408 (study PRJEB26926, sample SAMN06165138) | human gut metagenome | biome: ENVO:00009003; feature: ENVO:2100002; material: ENVO:00002003... | reverse complement strand
GGTTTTACAGGTTTTCACATAATCTATTTGAAGTAGCACAATAGGTTAACTTACTATCTACAAATTGCTTCAGCTGCTTTATAATTTTCACAGCCGAAGCAACCGATTAACCTGGATAATTATCGTCTTACCGTGATACTCGCAACAACTTCTGCGCTGCTTCCTTTTCCTGTAGGACGCACAACATTTAACTGTACATAATCGTATGTGTAGGTGACATCCTTGCCGTTTCCATCAAGCATACAGGTATTGCCCTTACTTATCGTACATTTTTTATATTTTCCCAGAACCTTCTTAATCTTTGACGCATTGTTCTGTTTTGCCAGAGTAGATGTTGCCGCATATTTTCTGTATAAAGACGTCTTCTTTTTATCTACAGCTCCTGTTTTTGGATTAAAGTAATACAGCTTCGGAACCTCATACATGCTGACACTTCCTACACGTATTCCCTTTACTGTGTGACCACTTACATCAAACCCATAGTACTTACCATTAATCTTCTTCATCAGAATACCATACTTACCAACCATATCCTGATCAGCCTGATAAGCAGCTCCGTTTTTTCCGAAATAATAACGGAAACCCTTTGCTGTTACTCCCCACTGCTGAGTGACCTTCTGGTTATTCTCATCATATCCATATCTCTTTCCTGTCTTTTTGTCCAGTTTTACCTTAACAGTCTGCGGCTCTGCTGCCTGTACTGTCACTGTTTCTGCTACAACAGCCAACGGTGTCAGCATAAGAAGCATACAAAGCACAACTGCAAGGAATCTCTTTGTTTTCTTCATTCTCCATACTCCTTTTCTTAAAATTTAATTTTATGTTCTATTGTATATGCAGGACGTGTAGCTGCGCCAAACAACGTTCCGTACATATTATCATAATAGAGCCCGTTAATCATAACAAAGCTGTGTCCATCCGGAATTGTAATAACATAAGGTTCATATCCCAGTTCCTTCGCGATTGCAGCCACACTGCTGGCAATTCCATAACAGTTTCCTGTAAGACCGTTCTGGAACATCTGAAGGGAATATTTATAAACCCAGTCTTTTGTCTTAAACTCCTGAGGTGTAGGATCCATGTATCCTACAAAGTTTGTATAGGCCATAATATAATAAAAGCAGGAACGGAATTTTTCATAATTACTTGCATTGGCATTACTGTGACGTGCAATAAAGTTCCTTGCCGCAAGCTTGCATCTCGCCTGTGTCAGATTTGAAGCATATCCGTTCTTATTAAATCTTATTCCACCTATAGTTTCATTTGTTGCACATTTACCGTTCTTATGCACATAGTACATTCTACCATTAAACTCATTCCATCCTGTAACAGGTCTTCCCTTGGCATCAACAAAATACTTTACACCATTAACCTTTACAATTGATTTCTTACCCGGAATTATTCTCTGTGCATTCTTATTAAACAGATAAAAAACTCCTTTAATCTTGTAATGTCCATCATGAGCTGCAACTCCATTGGATTTAAACCAGTAGTATTTACCATTAATCTTTTTCCATTTATTTCTGACTGGTTTATTATTTACGTAATAGCGATATACTTTCCCTTCCTTCAACAGTCCATTTTTAGGCACTGGCGTCGGTGTCGGTAATGGCAGTTCCGGCGTTATCTCCGGTGAGGGTGTTATTGTAACTGTCGGCTCACTTCCACCCTCCTGTGACAGGTCAGCCGCATAAGCACTTCCTGCTCCAGATGTAAGTGCTGCCGTCAACATCATCGCTGTGAGTGTAACCTTCAGTGCTGTAAATCTTTTCCTCTTCATTTTCTATTCCTCCTGAGAAATTTTGCTCGAAGTTTCCTCCCTTCCTTTTGAAATATACTCTTCAGAGTACATTTGAATTTTATATTACAATTATAGTATATTGAAGAGTTCATTTCAATTAATACGACGACTTTTTATACAAAAACTTCCAGTTTTTATAATCAACCTTTCACAAGATTCCACCACTTTTTTCTCTGTCTTTGTACAATTCTTCCATTGGTGCTAACTCCCTTTCAAGATATATCATAGTCCTGTGTGAGATCTTTACCTGTCCGCATATGCAACTACTTTCCATAACGGAATCGTTGATCTTCACCAGATTCTTATGATCAAAGGAATTAATAATAATCTGCCAATGACACGCTGGTACTGATTTACTAACAACTTACTAAAAAAAGAGGCTTCGTTACCACAAAGTTTAACGAAACCTCTTTTTTATATTGTCAAACGTATATTCTCAATCGCCGCATCCATCCTGTCACAGTAACAGTCGCAGACTTCTTTCATTTTGGAAATATTCTTCCTGTTTTCTTCATCATAGACACCAATAACCACAAATCCTGCTTTTTTTGCAGTTTCCGCTGCGTGAAGCGCATCCTCAAATACAAGTGTCTCATTCGGTTCTGCCTGCATAGATTCTGCTGCCTTCAGGTAGATCAACGGTTCATCTTTTCCTGCACCTGTTTCTGTACAGGTGTAAATCTGCTCAAAATAATCCAGAATCCCGTTTCTCGCAAGTGCTGCTTCTGTCAGTTCCCGGTTTCCAGATGTTGCAACTGTCATCTGTATATTTCTCTCTTTAAACCATTCCAGAGTTTTCTTCACTCCTGGTTTCAACGGTGCTTCAAACCGGTAAAAATCACTTACAATTTTCAGAACCTCTTCTATAATCTGTGAAATGGACTTATCCAACTGATATTTTTCTTTCATCCAGGCGGCTCCCTGCTCCAGACTCATGGTGTGCAGAGCAGCCCGGAGATTTTTCTCCGCTGTGATATTCTGACTCGTAAGATAACGTTCTCCAATATCCTCCCACACAGACATAGAATCCAGCAGCGTTCCATCTACATCAAAAATCGCTGCCTTCATCAGTCTTCCATCATATGAATCGCATCTACTGTATTATTGTACTGCTCTTCCACTTTTGCCAGAAGTTCTTCACAGCCTTCAGTATCTCTTCCTCTGAGCTTCTCTGTAATATCAAAGCTTGCCTTATACAGATTATCAAATCCAAGGTTCTGGCATACATCTTTTAAGGTATGAGCTGCACGAAAAGCTTCTTCCCCATTTTTCTGTGCCAGATTATCCTTCAGACTCCGGAAACTTCCATCATCCAGAAATTTCTTTGCAAATTTCTTAATAAGAACCTCACTTCTCAGTCTTCCAAGTACACCTTCATAATCTGCACCCATCTGTTCATAACATTCTTTTACTGTCATATTTTTCTCCTCTTTATCCCCATCTGCACTGTTAAACCTGCGTTTTCGCAATGATATTATTATATCACGCCATATAGCTGTTCTCAAGTGCTCTTTCACAAAAGCACCTTAGAATCTTTGTTACTGTTCACACACCACTATCCCGAGACATACAAGCCAAAATTCCATTGCCGCAGGCAATCTGGAATGAATTTTGGCTACGTTACTGTGAACGGAGTGAACAGTAACGTAAATTTCTCAAAAAAAAGAAAAAGCACCTGCTGTATCGTCAGATTTGTGATATACTTTATGTATTACTTACAGACTCCCGGGGGAAACAACTATGCAAAATGTAATTCCCGATGAAAGATATTCTGTGGCTGACGAGGCCATTTTAGGTGCTTTTTTCAAATTGTTAAAAGAAAAGAAACCTGACAGGATTACTGTATCCGACATCACTAAAACAGCTGGTATTGCCAGAAGTACCTTTTATAATCACTATCAGGACATCCCTTCACTGATCTCTGCAGTTGAGGATAAAACTATTCATGATGTTTTTTCCATGATGGAAAATTTCCAGCCAAAAAATGACCGGGATATCTGCAGTTCCTATTTTCTGACTCTGTGCCGGTACACCATGGAAAATCCTTTTCTGTCCGGTCTTTTGAGCACGCCTCATGGCAATGATCTGTTTGAAAAAATGCTGACTATGCTCCATCATTATGTTACAGAAACTACATCTAATTCCAGGCCTGACAGGCATACAAAGGAAGAAGTTTCCTATGTGATCACCTGCGCCATCGGCAGTACCATCGGCGTTCTCCACAAATGGAGCCGGGATAATTTTAATCTGGCACCGGAAGTGATCGCTGATATTCTGTCTGAGGTTTTTTTATCCGGTATGCTTCCACTTTTATCTTAAGCCTCTGTCTTATTCCAGAGGCTCATCAATCAGGACATCCTGTCTCCTGATCTTTTTTGTTGTGTTGCGGATAAACGGATTTTTGCGGACAACCAATCCTGTAATGCGGCGATAGGTGGGCTGATTTCTGTTATATTCATCCAGAAATGCCTGAAGCTGTGCCTGAATTGCCTCTGCATCCAATGCTTTCGCTTCCACAACAGCCTGCTCCGGATAGATGCGGGCGGTCAATCCATTGTCCTCACCTGTGACGATCACTTCTCCTATCAGCGGATTCAGAGCCAGCTTATTCTCAATCTCCTCCGGAGATACATTTTCACCGTTGGACAGGATGATCAGGTTCTTCACACGTCCATTGATAAACAGATAACCGTCTTCATCCATATATCCCTTGTCACCGGTATGCAGCCAGCCATCCTTTAAAGTCTCTGCTGTCTCATCAGGCATCTGATAATATCCCTTCATAACACTGCTTCCCTTTACCAGAATCTCACCGTTTTCGAATCTGATTTCTGCATTTTCAAGTGGTTTTCCAATAGAACCCTTTTTATGATTTTCCGGTGTATTGTTGCTGATAACAGGGGAACATTCTGACATTCCATAGCCTTCCAGTACTTCGACGCCATATTCTGCAAAACGGTCAATATAATATGGATCCAGATGTGCACCGCCTGTAAAGATAATACGCAATTTTCCACCGAATACCTTTTCTGCCAGAACTGCCTTCGGAATTGACGGATCAGCGGCAGCCAGTCTCTTATAAATAGTTTCGATCATCATTGGAACCATAAGCATAATCTCCGGTTTGAAAATACTCATATTCCTTACCATATGGAGCAGGGAATCATTGATACAAAGAGTTGCACCCAGTGAAAATCCCTTCAGCCAGTCCATAACCAGACAGAATGCGTGATGGATCGGAAGCACACTGAGCACGGCAGTTCCCGGTTCTGCCGTAATCTTTACTGCCTCAACATTGGAAGCCAGATTATTCTGTGTCAGCATAACACCCTTGCTCTTTCCTGTTGTTCCGGAAGTGAAAATGATGGTCGCAATATCCTCTGCATCCGGGCAGACAGAATCTGATGATGCACTCTTTCCTGCATTTCGAAGTTCACCAATACCATATACCTTTGCCGGTGCATCTTCTACCTCTTCCTGAAGCATCCACACCTTCTGAAGTTTCGGGCAGTTTTCAAGAAATGCATCCAGATATGGTTTAAGCTTCGGACTTAAGAAAAGAGCTACGGAATCGGAACGGTTAAGCAGATCGATCAGATCCTCACAGGGAAGTGCGGCATCCAGCGGTACTGCAGTGGTACATCCGGTGATGATTCCCAGATAACTTTCCATCCACTCTACAGAACTGGTTCCGATCAGTGCAATGTGTTTGCCCTCAAAGCCTTCTGCAAGAAGACCTTTTCTGGTGGAAACTACATTTTCCATCAGTTCGCCATAGCTTCTTTCCATAATTTCCTTTTTCTTGAGCCATTTTACTGCTTTTACTTCATCAAATTTACGTACACTTTCTTCTAATATATTTCTGATCAGCATATCTGTCCCCCATTATTTTCTGAACTGTTCAAGTTATGGATATCCTGTCAGGTACAAAATATCCTTGACCCTGACATCTTTATAAGTTTTGCTTCGAAAAAAATTACTGAAGTTCTTCCAGCAGATTTAAGGCTTCGCCAAGAGTTGTGATCTTCAGCACTTCGCTCTCGTCAAGTTCAAGATCAAAGGTATCCTCAAGCTCACCTAAAAAGGACATAAAATCCAGAGAACTGAAACCCAGATCCTCGCGGAATCTCATTTCATTATTCATTTCTTCCGATGCTACCTTGCTATACTGTGCTACGATATTTTTAAATTCCATTTCCTTATTCATTGCATTTCCTCCTGATATTGATTTAGTTAAACCAGTTCCATAATTTCGCCGATGCTCATATCCGGCTCTGCGATTCCCTTGAAAAGAATACGCATCATATAATAATAGAGCAGTTCCATATCATGTTCCTCCAGATGAGCAGTCTGGTAATGATAGGAGAAGTTCATACCTCCATCTTCTGTATGGGATACAGTCAGATACATCTTCTTGGTAGCTGCACCGTTTGCAAACCATTTTGCATGCTGACGGATAGTTCCAAGCATTTCATTCTCTACCTTCACAGTCATTGGTTGGTAAGTCAGATAACAGCTCTCATATCCTGTATGCTCCGGTGTATTGTATCTCTTTCTCATCTCATCCATAATAAATGCCGGATCGTAATTGCTGTGCATGTAGATACGATTCTGCATATTCTGGATCTCATAAGCAGCAGAAAGGAAATCTGTCTCCGGTGCGATCACTGTTCTGCATGGGAACATGATAGTTCTGCTTCCTCCTGAAGTCCATTCATCATGAGTAGAACGTCTGGATATAAAGTTCTGGATAGTGATATCTTCCTGTCCGTTATTTACCTTTGACAGATAGGTACGGATGCCAAGCAGAAGAAGGTTTGTCATAGACAGCTGATGGTTCATACAGAAATCGATCAGATTTTTAGTTGGTCCCGGCTCCAGATAATAATCCTTAACTGCCACAAACAGATCCTTCATCTCAATGTCAGAAGAACGAAGTTTTGGATTTCCATGACGTTTTCTTGCTTCCTCCAGTACGGACGGTCCCTGAATATCAGAATACAGAGGTTCGCCCAGTGCATCCAGCTGATCATCCCAGAATTTCTTATCTTTTGCAAAACGTTTCTCGTTGCCTGCTTTTGCAAGGTCTTTTTTCAGTACTGTCTCAAAGTCTGCCAGTTCCTGCGGATAGGCTGTTCCATATTTATAATAGGTATATAACTGAAACAGATCACCGATCATTACTACCAGACCACAGGAATCGATCAGTCTGTGATCCATATGTACAAAGAAACCATTATATCCTTCCGGCAGCTTCAGCATAGTAAACTCGCACATGGGAATGTCATCACCGTCAAAGGTTTCATATGCCCACTGCTGCATCAGCTCGTCTGCTTTTGCAAGGCTTCCCATTCCTGACAGATCCTTGAATCCGATATCTCTTGGATCCTGTTTTACAAGGTATTGCTGTACATTTCCGTCTTTATCAGGCTTCGTAAAACGGATTCTGGTGCATCCGGAACGTTCTGTCTCCATCTGAATACATTTTTTTAATAATCCAAAATCCAGTTCAGCCTGTACAGACGCCACAACACTGACACCGGATACCTGCTGTGTACCGTAATCCATGATCCAGTTATGGTGCATTTTCTGTGCTGCTGTTAAAGGATAGTAGTTTGTCATACTTTATTTAACCTCCATCACCCGTTTTTTCTCTTTTCCCGGGTACAAAAACATTACATACTTGTTCAGTAGCCCACAGTTATTTTAAAAATAATGTACTGGCAGCTACAACATTACTTTTTTAATTACGTGACAAAAATAGCACAGATTTTTCCCAAATGCCAGTACCCTCAGCACTTAATGAACACTTTACATAAAATTGACCGAGACTTATCATGCATTTAACAAAACGCATCTGATAAGTCCCGGTCAGGGATTGTTATCATTCATAATCGCCTTTGGCGGTTGAAAACAGTCACATTATTTTTCAGAATTACTGCCATCATATTTCTCAAAAAACTCCATCACTGTACGCTGATACAGTTCCGGATCTGCATAGGCACTGCACAGATGTCTTGCTCCCTGTACAATGACCAGTTCCTTTGGTGCTTTGCACAGCATATAGTTCTGGAATGAATTGTTCGGGTACACATAAGTATCCTTCTCTCCATGAAAGAAAAGGACAGGTCTTGTATTCCTTTTCATAGCTTCTGTGGTATCTGCATCTTTCATACGAAATCCTGCCACAAAATGGCACAGACAGTCCATTTCCTTCAAAAGCAAAGGGATATAATGCAGATGGAACCAGTTGTCAGCCATATCCCGCATCTGTCTTTCCATAGACTGAAAACCACAGTCTGCGATCAGTCCCTTCACCTCTGACGGAAGCCTGTATCCGGATGCCATCAGTACAGCGGCTGCTCCCATAGACTGTCCATACAGATAGATTGGAAGCTTTTCTTTATTTCTCTCGGACACATAAATTGCCCAACGCTGCACATCCCATTTTTCCTTTGCTCCAAAGGTAATATATTTTCCTTCACTTTCTCCACAACATCGCTGTTCCATAAACAGAAGATTACATTGATGCTCATGGAGATATTTTGCCATAAATGACAGGGAACCAAATCTGCTGCCCCTGTAACCATGGCTTAAGATAACAAACCGCTTTGCATGCTCTGCCGGCAGATAGAATCCGTGGAGTTTTAATCCATCCACGCTTTGGATATAACAGTCCTGCATCTTCTGAGTCTCGCACCATGCCCTGCTCTCATCATATTCCTTTGCGTATCCGTTTCTGGGATGATTATCCCGTATATGGGATAATTCAAACCATTTCTTTCTTTCCTTTTTCCTTCCCCCTCTTTTGCAGCAGACCACCATGTTAAAAAAGCGCCAGCCAATCTCCATAATTCCCGAGAAAAAAAGCAATACTGCTGCTGACAACCTGAAAAATTTTTTCTTCATCCGATTTTCTCCTCTTCTTACCTGTCAGAATGTGTTTGAAATAACTACACCACTTGCTTGTCTGCGAGTCCTGTTGTACAAATGAAAAAGCCTCAGTGTAGCCCGAAATATTCACGCCAGCTTTCTCATAATCTGCTTTCTGTAAATTTTCTCATAAATTCTTCATACTCACAAGGCTTCCCCCAGAAATATCCCTGTGTGAATTCCGGGTACAGTTTTCGGATCATGGCCCATTCCTGCTCATTTTCCACGCCTTCAATGCAAATCCTCATATCCAGATTATGGATCATGGTGCAGAACTGATTCAGCAGATAATATTCCTGTTCATCTGCAACTGCTTTCACAGTGAAAGAGCGGTCAATCTTAATGATCTCCGGTTTCAGCTCACTGAGATAATGGAAGTTCGAATATCCGGTTCCAAAGTCATCCAATGCAAGACTGATTCCCATCCGCCTCAGTTCTGTGAGAAAATGCTTCTCATTGATATTTTGTTCCAGAAGGTCACTCTCTGTCAATTCCACAATCAATGCTTCCAGCGGCAGTCCTGCTCTTTTCATTTCTGCACTGATATCCTGGATCACATCAGACTTGGATGCCTGAACCTGGGAAATATTAATACTCACTCTAAAATCTGGAAGTACTTTCCGAATCTCGCTGCATTTTCCCATAGCTTCTCTCATCATCCAGCGACCAACCGGAATAATAAGACCGGTTTCTTCCAGAATCGGAATAAACTCTGCCGGTGAAATCATCCCGAGTTTTTCAGAAGTAAAACGCATTAAAGCTTCTGCTCCATAAGGCACTTTTTTATCTTCAGCAAATACAGGCTGATAAAAAGCCGTAAAACCCTGGCAGCCATTGAGCACAGCTTCCCGCAGTTCCTGGGTGATCTCCCTTTTCCGAAGAAATTTTCTGTAGGTTTCCACGTCAAATATATAACAGCGGTTTCTTCCCAGCGTCTTTGCCTCATTCAAAGCAAAATCCGTCAGCTTCAGGGCTTCTGAATACTGATTTCCCTCTAATGCCGCAAATGACACAATTCCTCCTGAAACCGTATACATGACCTTAAACTCGTTAGATTCAATAAATCTGTCTGTTGCAACTCTCACTTTATCATAAAGTTTATCTGCATCCCTCACCTGGTCAGAAGAAACATCCAGAATCAGAAATTCATCTGCCACAAGCTTGTACACTTTCTGTCCTTCTGACAGGCATCCGGAAATACAATCAGCCGTTTTCCTAAGCACAAAGTCACCGTACTCCTGTCCGAAGTTATCATTTATTTCCTTAAAATGATCGATTCCAATACGAAGCAGATATCCTTTTTCCAGAGGAGTATCCTGTTGGTCCATATACTCCCGAAAGCCTTTTTCTCCCAACAGCCCGCTTACATTATCTGCCTTCTGTCTCTCTCCGATCTCATTGATACAACCGATCATGTAAAGAGGTTTCATGTTATCGTCGCGGACCAGATAGCCTTTGCACTGAATCCAGACCGGCATTTTTTTCAGATCCAGCCATCGATACTCCATACTATGAGTACAGCGATCTGTTTTAAGAAGATCATCTAATTCCTCTTTCATTTTTTCATAATCAGGTCCATACACAAATTCTTTATGATTCGAAATTACATTGTGAAAACCATTTTTCGGAATGCAGAAACGGTCAAGAGCCTGGTTTGCTATGTAATAAAGGTCTGTCCGAAAATCAACCACATACGGATAATTATCTGTAGTCGGGCTCAGAAGATCAATCACGCTGCAAAGCTCATCCACTGACATGCTCTGATACTTTTTCTCCTGCAGGATCACCTCATCTGTGATCTCCTCTGCCGAATGCTTTTCCATGCGGGAAAACAGATGATTCAGATCAGTTGACCGCGCAATCTTCTTCCTGCGCTTCTGACGGTACAACATGGTATCGCTTCGCCTTACAATATCTTTAAAATCAAAATCTATATCAGGCTGATAATAAGCGTATCCTGCTGATATACTAAGCGGATAATCCAGCTTGTGTGTTTTCGCTGTTTTTTTCAGAAGCAGCTCCAGGGTCTTCAGCCGTTCCGGAATCATATCTTTCTCGTCACTGTGATATACATACGCAAACTCATCACCACCGATTCTGAAACAGTTCTTCACATTCTGAAATGCCTGACTGATACACTGATAACACAGCTTCAGCGCCTCATCTCCCTTTTCATGTCCAAAATTATCATTTATCACTTTCAGATCATCCAGATCAAAAACCACCACACCTGTGGTACGCAGTTTAATTTCACCTTCATCCAGATATTTCACCATATCCTCGTAAGCATTTCGGTTCATGGCCTCTGTGAGCATATCCATATTGGCTATTTTCTGCAGATAAATCACCTTTTGCTTCTGGATATATTGATCGTAATATTGAGAAACCTGTATCCAGATCAGCATAATAATAAACAGCATAGTTCCCATGGAAAGCAAAATGGATATCTGTTCAAATCTTCTTAAATAATAAAAAATCATTTCCGCCATTCCAAATCCCATGACCACGCACATAGGATACCGAAATTTTTTGGCTACATCATTTTCTTTTTTTCCGGCTTCGTAAAGAATGATCACAACTGTATAAACCACATTTGCAACCATAATAACATGAATTACAGAAAGTAACCGGGACATATCAATAATTCCTGTACACTGAAGCAAAACATCGACTGCCATATTTGTAAGATAGAGGATGGAAAAAATCAATGCACCTTTGTGGTACCTGCTTTTGCAGATATCATATAACAGGAAATTAAATGGCACCGGAAAAAGAAAGAGTGAAAAATACTCCACAAAATATAAGGTTCTTCCATCCGGAATCAAAAACTGCAGAAAACCACATTGTACCAGTGTCCATACTGCGACCAGCAATGAAAAAAATCCAAGATTTAAAAAAATCTCAATTTTCGCTTCTGTCTTGTCGCTTCTTTTTCTTCGCGCTGCGCCACAATAGAGAAGTATGCAGATAACAGCGGCAAACAGGATTCCACAGCTGATCACCGGAATTCCAAGACTGTCCGTTAAGATTTTCAGAATACAATCGCCTCGTGTTCCGTATACACTGTCTCTTATACACATCTGACGCTG
>ENA-OYWR01000790-OYWR01000790.1-human-gut-metagenome-genome-assembly--contig:-NODE-790-length-12196-cov-6.637097_pt1 | contig 12196 bp, 9 predicted proteins | sample MGYA00244816_ERZ653408 | MGnify/ENA primary metagenome ERZ653408 (study PRJEB26926, sample SAMN06165138) | human gut metagenome | biome: ENVO:00009003; feature: ENVO:2100002; material: ENVO:00002003... | reverse complement strand
CAGATGTGTATAAGAGACAGTCCCTGGATCGTCTGAAATCCTTTTTCATATTTCTCCGGATTTCTCCAGATTGCAAGACGTTCCAGACGATAACTCTCTGCAGCAAGAAAAACAGCTATGAAACCTGCACCTGCGCTGCCAAGCCCGATAAATTCCAGATATCCCGGATTGGATACAAAAATCAGAATTCCACCGATACCCAGAATAATGATTGCTGTACTCAGATTATTTGAACCTACAAGACCAATGATCGGCAGCAGGGTCAATATTGTCCTGCACATAAATCCAAAGCCCCTGGTTGCTTTTTTTGTACGCTCGATCTGCCATGCAAGAAAAAGGATTACAGCAACTTTCGCAAACTCTGAAGGCTGAAAAGATAAAGGTCCAAGATTCAGCCATCTTTTTGAGCCGTTGATCTCCTGACCTACAAAAAGTACTGCGCCGGACAAAAACATTGAAATCAGATATGCCACCGGTCCCAGCCTCAGAAAAAAATGATAATCAATGGAAGAAACCATATACATCACTCCCATACCCAATGCTGTGGCAAATAACTGTTTCTTAAAATAACAGGCAGAGTCGCCGAAACGTACTCTGCCATTATATTCACTGGAACTGAATAATACTGCCAGGCCAAAAATCACAAGCAGTACTATCAGTACCAGCATCGTCATATCTGTTTTTGATAAATCTGTCGCTCTTTTTCGCGCCATCTGTTTCTCCGCAAAATTATCTATAGCCGGTCACTGCAGCTTCGTCTTTCTCTGCCGGACAGCTATAATTCTTACTTATAGATATTCTACAGATTTCTTACATATTCCTTGAACATATCTCCACGCTGTTCATAGTTATCAAACTGTCCCCAGCTTGCACATGCGGGAGAAAGCAAAACAGCATCTCCAGGCTGTGCTTTCTCCTCACATACCTTTACTGCCTCTTTCAGATCTTCGCAGAGGATGATGTCATGGAAACCATGTTTCTCAGCAGCTTCTTTGATTTTCTCCTTTGTCTGACCGATCAGCACCAAATAACGTACCTTTCCGTCAAATGCCTCAATCCATTCATCATAACCGGACTGTTTATCATAACCGCCGCCGATCAGAAGTGTCGGACGGTTCATTGCCTGGATTCCTTTAATTGCCGCATCCGGGTTAGTTCCTTTGGAATCATTATAATATACAACGCCTTTTTTCTCTGTCACATATTCGATTCTGTGTGCAACAGCTGTAAATTCACAGATGCTCTTACGGATGCTGTCCAAGGATACTCCATCGTAGTAAGCCATTGCAACTGCGGCCATAACGTTCTCAAAATTGTGTTTTCCAAGAAGCTTCAGATCTTCTGTCTTAACTACTTCGATTTCTTTTTCTCCGTCCTTCAGGATGATTTTATTTCCATCCAGATAAATTCCCTCATCCAGTTTACGTCCGCTGGAGAAATATACCACTCGTGGAGTCAGATGTTTTCCAAACTCACGCAGAACCTCATCTTCATAATTCAGCACGCATACATCTTCTGTACCCTGATTCTCAGTGATCAGTTCTTTCACACGTATATACTCTTCCATTGTATGATGACGGTTCAGATGGTCCTCTGTAATATTCAGGATTGCAGATACCTTTGGTGCAAACTCATCAATCGTTTCCAGCTGAAAACTGCTGATTTCTGCAACAGTTACAGAGTTTGGCTTCATCTCCAGTGCTTTGGAAGTATATGGGGTTCCGATATTGCCGACTACAAAAACAGACTCACGTGCATCCTGCATAATTTTTCCAAGAAGTGCTGTTGTAGTAGTTTTTCCGTTTGTTCCTGTGATGGCAAGCACTTCACCGTCACCTACTCTGTATGCCAGTTCCACCTCTCCCCATACCGGAAGCCCCTGCTCATAAAAACTCTTTACAAGTGGAAGATCTGTCGGCACTCCGGGGCTTAAAACTACCAGATCAAGACTGTCCTGTACTTCTTTCGGAAGTTCTCCTGCATATACAGTGACCGGATATGTCCCATCTGTTTTATGTACAACTGCGTCTTTATCTGTTTCGGCATTTCCGTCATAGATAACCGGAAATGCTCCTACCTTTGCCAGAAGGTCAGATGCTCCGATTCCGCTTTTTCCGGAACCGAATACAAGTACCTTTTTTCCCTGTAATTCCATAATAATTTTCCTCCCTTTTATCAGCATAACGCTGAAATCTGCTTAGCCAAAATCTTACAGTGCCAGCAGTGCGACCATACACATAACCGCTGTAATAACTGAGAATACCGCAACTACACGTGTTTCAGACCATCCGCATAACTCAAAATGATGATGGATCGGTGCCATCTTAAAAATACGCTTTCCATGTGTTGCCTTGAAATAAGTTACCTGAATGATAACGGAAAGTACTTCGATCAGATAGATCAGACCCACGATCAGGATAAATAACGGCATCTGCATCACATAAGCCGTACCTGCAACAAAACCACCCAGTGCCAGAGAACCTGTGTCTCCCATAAACACTTTTGCCGGATATACATTAAACAACAGAAATCCCATCAGACCTCCCACAACTGCACCTGTGATCGGCTCGATCCCCGATTTCATTCCAATAGAAACTACTGTAAAAAATACTGCAACGATCAGAGTCACACTGGAAGCAAGACCATCCAGACCATCCGTAAAATTAACTCCATTCACAGTACCGATCACAGCAAAGAAAAGAACCGGAACTGCCAGCCATCCAAGATTCAGGAAATGTCCGCTCCAGAATGGGATTCTCATAGTCAGTGAGATATCTGTATACTTAACAATATAAAATACAAAAATCGCAGTCAGAACTACCTGAAGTAAAAATTTCTGCCATGGCAGCAGTCCGTCTGAGCGTTTCAGCACAACCTTCAGATAATCATCCAGAAATCCGATAATTCCAAATCCAAGAGTCAGGAACAGTACCGGAATGATCTTCGGATAATCCCCTACATAAAATAATGCAGTTATCGCTGTGGCGATCAGAAAGATCACTCCACCCATTGTAGGTGTTCCTGCTTTCTTTAAATGGGACTGTACGCCCTCTGTTCTTTCTGTCTGGCCCATCTTCAGTCTCCGAAGAAAAGGAATGATGACCGGTCCTAATACAACGCTGATTGCAAAAGAAATCAGCACAGGGATTACAACTTGAAATTCCATCTTACACCTCATTCATTCTTTCGTTTTTTCCTGAAAGTTTTTTACTTTCAGATTTCTTTTAGTATAAGGCTTTTTTGCTTATTTATCAACCCTGCCTGCGGAATTTCCCTAATTGCCTTCTGCAGAAAAATCAGAAACATCACTTTTTTCAATTCCAAGATATGGCAGGATATTCTCAAAAATACCACGTATCACAGGTGCAGCTACTGTCCCTCCATAATAGATTCCTTTCGGATCATGAATAATACACAGTCCCAGTATCTGCGGATCTTCTGCAGGTGCAAATCCCAAAAAAGAGGAAATATAACGATTTGCACTTCTTGGCAGTGTCTGAGAAGTGGCAGTTTTCCCACCGATGGCATATCCTTCAATTTTTGCATTTTTTCCGGAGCCCTGAGATACTACTGTTTCCAGGATTTCTCTTATTTCCTTCGAAGTCTCTTCAGAGACAATTCCTTCCTTTACCGAAAAAATCAGTTTCTCACCCTCTGTTCTGTCAGGATTTAACACTGCGACTCCAAAATGCGGTGTCACCCGTCTGCCTCCGTTTATAAGTGAACTTACTGTTGCAGCCAGCTGAACAGGCGTAATCTGAAAAGACTGTCCAAAAGAAACCGTTGCCAGTTCCACTTCTCCCATATTTTTCTTCTGATGCATAATAGTTCCTGCCTCTCCCGGAAGATCTGTCCCGGTTTTATCCAGAAGTCCAAACTGTCTGAAATACTTATAATAACGTTCTACCCCAAGGCGAAGCCCCACCTCTATAAACACAGGGTTACAGGAATTCTGTGCACCTTCCACAAAATTCTGGGATCCATGTCCTGTTCTTTTTGCACAGTGGATTCTGCGATCCTCCACCACTTTATATCCGGGACAATAAAAACGGTCCCCAGGTGAAACAACACCAGCCTCCAGTCCGGCTGCCATGGTGATGATTTTAAATGTGGAGCCCGGTTCATAAGTATCATTCAGACAGGGATTTCTCCACATCTGATTCAGTAATTCCTGCTTTCTTTCTGTATTTGTTTTTCCTGATGCTGTCTGCACTGCCAGTTCACTTTGTTCATTGTGATCTTCCGACGGTATTGTTATCCCGGATTCATTTAACTGCATATTCAGATCATCTGTCAGGGTAAAAGGATCATTCAGGTCAAATTCCGGCACATTGACACATGCATATATTTCGCCGTTCTGTGGATTCATCAGCAGGATAGATACACGTTCTGCCTGCTTTTCCTCCATTACTTTCAAAGCTGACTGCTGCGCAAATTCTTGAATATTTACATCAAGGCTGATCATCAGGCTTTTCCCCTCTATCGGTTTTTCCCTTGTCTCACCCAATTTATCAATTTCCACACCCCTGGCATCTGTTGTTGTCAGGATTTTACCCGGCTGTCCCCTCAGGATTTCTTCATATTTCACTTCCAGACCGATAATTCCCTGATTATCACCTCCCGTAAAGCCAATGACTTTTGAAGCCAGACTTCCACATGGATAGTAACGCTTATAATTCTCATCAACTTTCACCCCTGCCAGACTGCACTCTCTTATCTCATCACCTGTACTTTTTTCCACATTTGTCTTTACTATTTCTATGGAAGAGATTTTCTCCACTCTTTTTCTCACTTCTGCCTCATCTATTTTCAGTTTTTCAGACAGCAGGGCGATTACTTTTTCAGGTTCTTTAATCTGACTGTGGATCACAGAGATTGTACATACCGTCCTGTTTGATGCCAGAACTTTTCCCTTTGCATCCAGAATCTCTCCTCTGGCCGCTTTGATCTCTCTCTCTCTTTCGTGAAGTTCTTTTGCTTTCTTATAATAATAGTCTGATCTGAAACACATAAGATATACCAGTCTTCCGATAAGGCCTGTCATCATTAAAATACAGCAGAGTAATACTACCCATATTTTTCTCTTGTGAAACGTCATATTTTTTTTCATAAAAAAAGCTCCGCAGAGATTGTCATAACAATATATGACCATTCTCTGCGGAGCTATAACTATACGTTTTTATTCCAGACCTGCTTCTTCATTGGTAATACCGTCTGTCTCTTCGTCATTATCCTCAGTCGTCTCAGCTTCATCATCCTCCAGAGGTGCAGGTGCATCAGGATTGGATACTGCATCTCCTGAAGAATCTGCATCCGTACTTCCCGAAGCACTGACAAGATTTGTAGACATCTTATAATTGCCTTCCTCATCCAATATGTGATCTCCATTGGCATCCAGCAGATATCCGTTTTCATCAATCCGGTTTCCATCCCAGTCTATCAGATTGCCATCTGCATCCACCAGATTACCGTCACTGTCAAGTTCACTGTCCGATATGGAAGTACTCTTTAAATGTCCCTTAAACCCTTCCCACAATTCTGTCTCCGGCACTGTTCCATCTTCAGATTCATCCGGCACTACATTCAGATACGGAAGAAGCTCCGAAAGGATTCCCTGTGCAATATACTGCGGATAAGTACTGTTTGCCTGATCCTCTACATTCGGTTCATCTACAACTACATAAATTACCACAGCCGGGTCATCTACAGGAGCAAATCCAATAAAAGAAACCAGATATTTTCCGTTTCCTCGCGGGTATTTCTCCGCTGTACCTGTTTTACCGCCTGAACTGTAACCCTGCACTTTGGAATGACGGCTGGTACCCTGCTGTACACTCAATGCCATATAGCTTCTGATATCACTGGAAATCCTGGAGGAAATCGTCTGCTTCAGAAGTATCGGCGAGATTGTTTTTATAGTTCCGCCATTACTGTCAAGAACCTTTGTCACAAGATGCGGCTGATAATAATATCCGCCATTGATAACGGAACTCATCGCATTGATTTCCTGGATCATGGTACAGGTAAAACCCTGTCCAAAAGCAGAACATGCAAGTTCTGTTTCCCCCATACTGTCCTTAGTATGGATAATACCTGCGCCTTCATTCGGCAGGTCAATCCCTGTCCTTGTTCCGAAATTAAACAGACTCTGTGCTTTGATAAACTGAGTAGCTCCCATCTTGGCACCAATCTGCATCATTGCATCATTACAGGAGTTTGCAATTACCTCTCCCAGTGTCTCTGTGCCATGTGCGCTCGGATAAACCGCACACTTGATCATAGTATCTCCAAAAGTCTGCGATCCATCGCATATAAATGTATCTGTTTCCTGTATCGCACCCTTTTCCAATGCAGAAGCCATGACGATCGGCTTTACAACAGATCCCGGCTCATAGGCATCTGTGACGCAGAAATTACTCCACATACCATTCAGAGCCTCCACTGTTTCCACATCATTCATCGCTTTGATTTCATCTTCTGTATATACAGCGGAAAGATCTCTCGGATTATTCAGATCATAACGGTCACCACCATCCATGGCAATAATCTCACCGGTGGACGGATTTTCAACAATGACACCTATATTCTTGGCCCCCATTGCCTCTTTAAATCCATTAACATATTTCTCAACAATCTGCTGTGCACCGATGTCAATGCTGGTCTGAATGCTTTTTCCATTCACCGCAGCAATAATGGTCTGCTCCACATCTGAATCATCATTGATATACCCATACTGTCTTCCGTCTACGCCTGTCAGTGTGCTGTTATAGTACCCTTCCAGTCCGATATCTGCCACATCTCTGTCCAGTGCAAAACCAATTGTATCGCATGCTGTTTCATTAAACGGGTAACTTCTCAGATAATCCTCTTCAAACCAGACGCCTTTGATATTTGCCCGTTCCTTTGCCTGCGCTTTAGTAAGACCGGAATCTTCATCCTCTGCCTTATATTTTTCAAATTCTTTCTTTTTGTCCATAGACAGCTGTTTTGTCAGTACCTGATACTGACTCTGGCTGGTTCTTGAATCGGCCAAAAGAGAACGCACTGTTTCTTCATCAATCCCCAGCACCTCATTTAAGGCACGTATTGTTGGCTCTACATAGTCCTCATCTGAATTTACAGTTTTACAGTCCAGGATCACATTATAAACTTTATTGCTGGTAGCCAGTATATTTCCGTTCTTGTCATAAATATCGCCTCTCTTTGCCGGCAGTACCTGGCTCTCATATTTCTGCTGTGCCTGACTTAACACCTGTTTTTTGTATTTGCTTCCACTGGTAGCATTAATATAAGTAATTCTCAGCACTAATATTACCAGAAGCAGTAACACAATTCCAAACAATATCAGCAGCTTTTCTTTCATGTTTTGATTTATTTTTCTCTGTGGTCTTCTTCGACTCTTTCTTCCCGTATTGCTCAATTAATCACCTACTTTGAATCTGGTATATCCTGATACTGTCTTACATAGCTGTTACCCGATGTAGAATAGGTTACTGTCTGATCATCTGACGGATATTTCATCCCCAGTCTCCCCAATGCAGTCTGCTTAATCTTATTCAGATCCACATTTGATGTCACCTGGCTGTAATATGCATCATTGTCTTCTTTTAAATCTGCCAGTTCCTCCTCAAGAGATGCAACTGTACTCATCTTTGCGGTAATCTCTGATTTGTAACGAAGATATTTCACAGAGCAGAATAATATCGCCACACATACAACTGCCAGAAACGCTACAAATCCCCAGTTCATTGCAGTCGCCTTCTGCCTGTTCTTCTGTGCTTCTTTACTCAACTGATGTTTCTGCCTTGGTACCTGCGCAGGACTCGCCTGCACTCTTCGGTTTCGATTGGTCTGCTGCCTTCCCGGATTCTGTCTTCCCGGCTGCCTCTTTCTCTCCGGAACTTCTGCAAGACGTCTGACCGTATTTCCGTCAATATACATTCCTCTGTTTGTTCTGGCACTGGTTCTGCTTCTTCTTGCTGTTTCACTCCTGGTCGTTCTCGCCATTTCATGCCTCTCTAATTATAATACTCTCTCAAAAATCCGAAGCTTTGCACTTTTGGAACGCGGATTCTCTTCCATCTCTGTCTCCCCCGGAAGAATCGGCTTTCTTGTGATCACTTTTCCTTTGGATTTCTTCCCGCATACGCATACAGGAAAATCTGAAGGGCAGGTACACGGATTCTCATTTTTTCTGAAAATCGTCTTTACAATTCTGTCCTCCAGAGAATGAAAAGTGATAATGCAAAGTCTTCCGCCATCATCAAGAATATCGATCATTCCATCCAGAGAATCCCGCAGCACATCGAGCTCTCTGTTAAGCTCAATACGGATTGCCTGAAAAGTTCTCTTGGCCGGATGTCCTGACTTCACCTGCATCTTCATGGGAATGGATTCTCTGATAATCTCTGTCAGTTCTCCGGTGGTTGTGATCGGTTTCACCTGTCTGGCGGCAACAATATGTTTTGCAATATTTTTTGCAAATTTATCTTCACCGTAATCACGAATAATACGGTATAACTCTTTTTCTTCATAGCCATTGACAATATCGCCGGCTGTCTGCGTCTGGCGCTGGTCCATGCGCATATCGAGCGGTGCATCTACCCTGTAGGTAAAACCGCGTTCTTCATTGTCAAGCTGATAGGAAGATACTCCAAGATCAAGGAGAATCCCGTCGACTTTATAGATGCCTCTTGCTGCCAGTTCCTGTACCATGTAACAATAATTGCTGCGAATGATCGTCGCCTGTTTATAGGGGGCTAACCTCTCACTCGCAGCAATTATCGCATCCTGGTCTTGATCTATGCCAATAAATCTCCCCTTGGCAGAAAGTTTCCTGCATACCTCACCGGCATGCCCTGCACCTCCTAAAGTACCATCCACGTAGATTCCGTCCGGTTTGATATCCAAACCTTCAATGGTCTCTTCCAGTAATACAGATTTGTGTTTAAATTCCATCTCCGTCTCCTGTCTGGATTTACTTTGCAAGATACTTCAAACGAGACCTGTCAGATTGTGATTCCCATGTCCTGCATGCTCTCTGCAATGCTGTCCATGTCATCATAATCACAGATCTCATTCCATTTTTCTTTGCTCCAAACTTCAATTCTGTTCAGATTACCTGTCAGAACCACATCTTTCTCCAGACCGGCAAATTCGCGCAGTGTCTGCGGTACAAGGATTCGTCCCTGCCTGTCCAGTTCACATGTAGTTGCTCCAGCTACAAAGAATCGTGAAAAAGTTCTGGCATTTTTATTTGTAAGTGGTAAAGATCTGAGCTTCATTTCAAAGGATTCCCATTCATCCATCGGATAAATGTAAAGACAGCCATCAAGCCCTCTTGTCAGAACAAACTCTTCCCCTAAGAGCTCCCTGAATTTAGAAGGAATGATCAGACGCCCCTTCGCGTCGATCGTGTGGTTATACTCTCCCATGAACATGTTACTCACCTACTCTCGCAAAATCTGAATCTCCCCTTCAGATTTCTCAGGTGGTAATGGACTCTGCCGTTATTCCCCACTCACCACCACTATTCACCACTTTCTACCACTTATGTGCTTATTCTAAACTATTTAGGCTGAAAAAACAAGGGGGAGAAAAAGATTTTTAAAATTTAGAACTCTGTTAACATTTATGAAACAACCTTATTTTTACGAGAAAAATGGGCTTTTATACACAAAAAGTGGGTTGAATTTCCACTTTCAACCCACTTATCTTTCAGATATATGTTTTTTTACTGTTCTTCTTTTGAATTTGTGGGAGAAGTTCCCACATCTGGCTTTACCTGTTCATCCATCTCCGGCCGGATTTCCGGTTCCGGTTTCATTTCAGAAGTCTCAGGAAACATCTGTTTTTCTTTCACTGACTCATCCAGAAATCTTTTTTTCCTCTGCCGGCGTATAATATCTCTTTTCTGTGCCATCACTCTGCGTATGATCACTACAGGCATAAAAACAGCAAATAATATAGCGGAAATTACCAGCGAAATCCCCACTTTTGTCCCCGGAATATAAAGCTTATCTGTTCTGAACCATTCAAAGAAAAACCTTCCCAGACCATAACCTGCCAGATAGATCATAAACAATTCGCCTTCATATTTCTTTTTTCGGCGCATGGCCATCAACAGCAGAAATAACAGCAGACACCACAGACTTTCATAAAGAAAAATCGGCTGAACCTGAATATATGAAATCCCATTTATGGTCAGCAGATTATCTCTCATTGCTCCCGAAACTTCTCCTGACCGCACAGCTGAAACCGGTATCTGCATTGCCCATGGCAGATCTGTATATTCTCCGAAAGACTCTCTGTTAAAAAAGTTACCCCAGCGCCCTATAGCCTGTCCCAGAAGTATTCCGGGACACGCAATATCGGCACTCTGCCAGAATGACGTTTTGGTAATCCTGCAAAATACCGCTGCCGCAAGAAATCCAAAGAGCAGACCACCATATAAAGCGTAACCACCATTTCGAAAGTCCAGTATGGCATTCAGATTTTCTTTATAAAATCCCCATGAAAAAGCCACATAAAATAATCTGGAACCTGCCACTGAAACCAGCAGGGAGATAAGCATCATATCGAGATACCTGTTCTGATCTTCCCCATTTCGTTTCGCTTCAAGTGTCACAAGTCCCATTCCAAGAAGAGCACCCACAGCAATCAGTACTCCATATATGGTAAATTCCATTCCAAATATCTGAAATGAGCGTGGCACATAATCAAAGACCAGGCCAAGTCCCGGAAAACGTATCGACATTTCCATAAATCACCTGTTCATCATACATTGAATCGGAATAAGATCACATCTCCATCCTGTACAACGTATTCTTTACCTTCCATTCTTACAAGACCTTTCTCTCTGGCACCTGCATAGGAACCACAGTCCAGAAGATCCTGATAATTTACAACCTCAGCTTTAATAAATCCTCGCTCAAAATCTGTATGGATCTTACCTGCTGCCTGCGGAGCCTTTGTTCCGATTTTAATCGTCCATGCTCTTGTCTCATCCTCACCTGAAGTAAGGAAACTCATCAGTCCAAGGAGATGATAGCTTGCTTTTACAAGTTTCTCAAGTCCTGATTCTGTCAGTCCCAGATCCTCCAGGAACATTTTCTTCTCATCATCATCCAGTTCAGAGATCTCTTCTTCGATTTCTGCACAGATAACGAAAATCTCACTGTTCTGCTCTGCCGCATATTTGCGCACTGCCTGTACATGGCTGTTGCTTTCACCGTCATCAGCCAGATCTCCTTCTGCTACGTTTGCTGCATAGATCACAGGCTTCCAGGTAAGCAGATTATAAGTAGACATCCAGGCTTCTTCATCTTCATTTTCCATTTCCATAGTGATTGCCATCTTGCCATCTTCCAGATGTGTTTTTACCTTCTGAAGGAAATCAAGCTCCTTGGCAGCCTCTTTGTCCATGCGTGCTGTTTTTGTAACTTTTGCAATTCTTCTCTCAAGGATCTCAAGGTCTGAGAAGATCAGCTCCAGATTAATAGTTTCAATATCACGGATAGGATCAATACTTCCATCTACATGGATAACATTGGAATCTTCAAAGCAGCGGACTACATGAACGATTGCATCTACCTCACGGATATTTGCAAGGAACTGGTTTCCAAGGCCTTCTCCTTTGGATGCTCCCTTTACAAGTCCTGCAATATCTACGAATTCAATTACAGCAGGTGTCACTTTCTTAGAATGATAAAAGTCTCCGAGAAGCTTCAGTCTCTCATCCGGCACTGTAACAACACCTACATTAGGGTCAATGGTACAGAACGGATAATTTGCAGATTCTGCGCCTGCCTTTGTCAATGAATTAAATAATGTACTTTTTCCAACATTGGGTAATCCGACGATTCCTAATTTCATTTTTTATATTTCCTCCTATAAATCCTTTGATTTTATCCCAGTCCAACAGCTAAATCTTTGATTGACCAACATATCAAATGACAATCAAGTGGATATTCACAATCCAAGCTTTTCGCCTTTTAAATCTTTTCCCATATTTCAGCTTCTCTCATCAGAAGTCCTAATACAGTACTTTGTATTATACCATAGCATCTTATCTTTGTGAATATTCATTTTCATCTCATCTCCTGCTAATATTTCCACACTTTTCGAAATGAATTTTTCAAATTCTTCTCTCGCCTCATTTCTATCTGTCTCTTATACACATCTCCGAGCCCACGAG
>ENA-OYWR01000770-OYWR01000770.1-human-gut-metagenome-genome-assembly--contig:-NODE-770-length-12361-cov-6.428734_pt1 | contig 12361 bp, 9 predicted proteins | sample MGYA00244816_ERZ653408 | MGnify/ENA primary metagenome ERZ653408 (study PRJEB26926, sample SAMN06165138) | human gut metagenome | biome: ENVO:00009003; feature: ENVO:2100002; material: ENVO:00002003... | reverse complement strand
GGGCTCGGAGATGTGTATAAGAGACAGTCTCACGCATACCGGGGCCTCCCTTGGGGCCTTCGTAGCGGATGACCACCACGTCGCCCGGGACGATCTTGCCCGCATAGATGGCGGCGATGGCCGTTTCCTCGCTGTTGAAGACGCGGGCCGGGCCGGAGTGCTCCTGCATCTCGGGGGCCACGGCGCTGCGCTTGACGACGCAGCCATCGGGAGCGATGTTGCCCCACAAAATCTGCAGACCGCCGGTCTGAGAATAGGGATTTTCGATAGGACGGATGGCCTTGTCGTTCAGGATGTGAGCGCCCTTGATGTTCTCGCCGAGGGTCTTGCCGGTGACGGTGGGGACATCCAGGTCCAGCAGGCCCTTCTTGGCCAGCTCTGCCTGCACGGCAGGGATGCCGCCGGCGGCGTAGAGGTCGGGCATGTGGGTGGGGCCTGCGGGGGCCAGATGGCAGAGGTTCGGGGTCTTGGCGCTGATCTCATTGAAGAGCTTCAGGTCGATGGGCACACCGGCCTCGTAGGCGATGGCCAGCAGGTGCAGAACGGTATTGGTGGAGCAGCCCAGCGCCATATCGCAGGTCAGCGCATTGCGGATGGAGCGCTCGTTGATGATCTGGCGGGCGGTGATGCCCTTCTTCACCATATCCATGACGGCCATACCGGCGTGCTTTGCCAGCAGCAGACGCTTGGAGTAGACGGCGGGGATGGTGCCGTTGCCGGGCAGTGCGATGCCGATGGCCTCGCACAGGCAGTTCATGCTGTTGGCGGTGTACATGCCGGAGCAGCTGCCGCAGCTGGGGCAGCAGTTGCAGGTGCAGTCTTCCAGCTGCTCGTCGGTGATCATACCGGCCTTATAGGCACCCACGGCCTCGAACATCTTGGAAAGGCTGACTTCCTCGCCGCCGTAGGTACCGGCCAGCATGGGGCCGCCGGAGCAGACCACGGCAGGCACATCCATGCGGACAGCGGCCATGACCATGCCGGGAACGATCTTATCGCAGTTAGGCACCAGCACCAGACCGTCCAGCTGATGAGCCATCAGCATGGTCTCCACGCTGTCGCAGATGAGCTCGCGGGAAGCGAGGCTGTACTTCATGCCCACATGGCCCATGGCGATGCCGTCGCAGACGCCGATGGCCGGGATGAGGATGGGGGTGCCGCCTGCCATCTGGACGCCCGCCTTGACGGCGTCGGCGATCTTATCCAGATTCATGTGGCCGGGGACGATCTCGCTGTAGGCACTCACCACACCGATGAGGGGGCGGTCCAGCTCTTCCGGGGTGTAGCCCAGGGCGTAAAACAGGCTTCGGTTGGGCGCGCGCTCCGAGCCTTTGGTCACGTTGTCACTTCTCATGTTATACCCTCTCAGGCATCGCCTGCTGGCGCTGCCAGCTCCCCCAGAGGGGGAGCCATTGGCAGGCCGGGCAGGCTTTTGCCTCTATCACAAAATACCGGGCTCCGCTCTCATTCTTCAGCGACATCAAACTCAATTCGCTCCTGATAAAAGAGCAAGTATCCATGCAGCTGAGTGCGAGAACAGCGCCCGGCGCTTTACATCCAAATAAACTCAAATCGTCCAGCGTGGGCTTTACCGACACGCCAGTGGCTCTCCCCTTGGGAGAGCTGTCGCGTCAGCGACTGAGAGGGCTTACTTCTTCAGCCAGCTCATCATGCCGCGCAGCTCTGCGCCCACCTTCTCGATGGGGTGCTCGGCCTCCATGCGGCGCTGAGCGAGGAAGTGGACCTTGCGGCCGCCGTTGGGGCTCATCTCGGTCAGGAACTCGGAAGCGAAGGTGCCGTCCTGGATCTCGGTCAGGACCTTCTTCATCTCCTTGCGGGTCTCAGCGGTGATGAGGCGCTTGCCGGTGCGGTAATCGCCGTACTCAGCGGTGTTGGAGATGGAGTAACGCATCTTGGAGAAGCCGCCCTCGTTGATGAGGTCAACGATGAGCTTCATCTCATGGCAGGTCTCGAAGTAGGCCATCTCGGGCTCGTAGCCAGCCTCCACCAGAGTGTCGAAACCAGCGTGGATGAGCTCGCAGACGCCGCCGCACAGGACAGCCTGCTCGCCGAACAGGTCGGTCTCGGTCTCCTCCTTGAAGGTGGTCTCGAGGATGCCGGCACGGCCGGCACCGATGCCGGAAGCGTATGCCAGAGCGATGTCCTTAGCCTTGCCGGTGAAGTCCTGCTCGACACAGATCAGAGAGGGGCAGCCCTCGCCCTCGGTGTACAGGCGGCGGACGATGTGGCCGGGGCCCTTGGGAGCGATCATGATGACGTCAACATTCTTGGGGGCGGTGATGGTCTTGAAGTGGATGTTGAAGCCATGTGCGAAAGCCAGAGCCTTGCCCTCGGTCATGTAGGGAGCGACCTGCTTGTTGTAGATGTCAGCGCACAGCTCATCGGGGACCAGCATCATGACGACGTCGCCGGCCTTGGCAGCCTCCTCGACCTCCATGACCTTGAAGTTGGGATGAGTTGCAGCGAACTCAGAAGCCTTTTCCCAGTGAGCAGAACCCTTGCGCAGGCCGACGACGACATTGACGCCGCTCTCAGCGAGGTTCTCGGAATGTGCGTGGCCCTGGCTGCCGAAGCCGATGACAGCGACGGTCTTGCCGTCCAGCACGCCGAGGTTGCAGTCGGAATCGTAGTATTTCTTGATCGCCATGGTAGTAGTCTCCTTTTACTCTTTCCTGTTTTATTTTTATATTTTGATTTTTATGGAAAACTGAGGGGTTATGCCTTACTGCGGGCAATGGGTCCCGGGCAGGGGCAGCTGGGCTGCCCGCACCTCCTGCGGGGGCTTCTGCATGTGCTGGTGCATCCCGCCGCGCTCCAGGGCGGTCACGCCGGTGCGGCACTGCTCAAGGATCTTGTAATCTGCCAGGATCTTGAGGAACGCGTCCACCTTTTCAGGGCGGCCGGTCAGCTCCAGCACCATGCTGTCGGGCGAAAGATCAATGATCTTTGCCTTGTAGATGCTGGCGATCTCCCGCAGCTCACTGCGGTTGTGGACATCGGCAGCCACCTTGAGCAGCAGCAGCTCCCGCTCCAGCGAATTCTCGTGATCCAGCACGAACACCTGCCGGGTCACTTCCAGCCGCTCGGTCTGGAGGATGAGCTGGCTCAGCGCCTTTTCATCGCTGGTGATGGTCACGGTGATGCGGCTGACCGCCGGGTCGTTGGTGGCGGACACCGTCAGGCTGTCGATGTTGAAGCCACGGCGGCAGAACAGGTTGGACACCCGGGCCAGAACACCGCTCTGGTTGTCCACCAGCAGACTGATGACTCTGCGTTTGGATTCCATGGGTCAGTCCTCCTTATTCCATGATGATATCATTGATGTCGCCGCCGCCGGGGATCATAGGCAGGACCTTTTCGTCCTTGTCGATGATGCACTCGATCCAGGTGGGGCCCTTCTGCTTGAGGGCATCGGCAAATGCGGCCTGGAACTCGGGGAGGTTGGTGCAGCGGTAGCCCTTCAGGCCAAAGCCCTCGGCCAGCTTGACAAAGTCAGTGCGGCGGTGGGGGTCGGTCTGGGAGTAACGCTTTTCGTAGAAAGTGGTCTGCCACTGGCGCACCATGCCCAGCACAGAGTTGTTGAAGATGACCGTGATGATGGGCAGCTCATAGCTGACAGCGGTGCAGGCCTCGTTGAGGTTCATGTGGAAGGAACCGTCGCCCGTGAACATGACCACCCGCTGCTCCCGGCCCAGCGCCATCTGTGCGCCGATGGCCGCGCCATAGCCAAAGCCCATGGTGCCCAGGCCGCCGCTGGTGATAAAGCCGCGGCTCTTGGTGTGGCGGATGTACTGGGCCGCCCACATCTGGTGCTGGCCCACGTCGGTGACATACACGGCCTCGGGGCCGCACTGGCTGCACACCTCGCCGATGACCTGATGGGGCATCAGGCGGGTGGGGTCGGACACAGGGTGGTAATCCTGTGCCTGCCACTCGTGGATCATCTTCAACCAGTCGGGGTGCTTCTTCTCCTCAATGAGGGGGAGCATCCCGCTCAGGACATAGCAGACATCACCGGCAATGGCAAGATCCACATCCACGTTCTTGCCCAGCTCACTGGGGTCGATATCGATCTGGATGATGGTGGCGTTCTTGGCAAAGGTCTTGGGGTTCAGGGCCACGCGGTCAGAAAAGCGGGTGCCCAGCGCGATCAGCACGTCACAGTCCGCGACCGCCCGGTTGGAGGTGTAGCAGCCGTGCATTCCAACCATGCCGATGTTCATCGGGTCACCGTAGGGCACAACGCCTGCGGCCATCAGAGTATAGGTGGCGGGGATCTCCGCCTTGTGGATCAGGTCACGCAGGGGCTGGCAGGAAGCCGCGCTCCGCACGCCGCCGCCAAAATAGACCAGCGGGCGCTTGGCCGCGTTGATGATATCGGCGGCCCACTTGACCTGCTGTTCGTCGTAGGTGGTCACGGTGCGGATCTGCTCCGGCTGCTTGGGGGTGAACTCACAGACAGCAGCGGTGACATCCTTGGGGATATCCACCAGCACCGGGCCCTTGCGGCCGCTCTGCGCAATGCGGAACGCCGCACGCATGGTGTCGGCCAGCTCTTCTACCTTGCGCACCGTGAAGTTGTGCTTGGTGATGGGCATCGTGATGCCCTCGATGTACGCCTCCTGAAAGCTGTCCTTGCCCAGACCGGGGGTCGGCACATTGCCGGTAAAGGCGACCATGGGCACGGAGTCCATGTAGGCAGTGGCAATGCCGGTGACCAGATTGGTGGCACCCGGGCCGCTGGTGGCCAGCACCACGCCGGTGCGGCCCGTTGCGCGGGCATAGCCATCGGCCGCATGAGAAGCGCCCTGCTCGTGGGCGGTCAGCACATGGTGGATGCGGTCAGAATTCTTATACAGCTCGTCGTACAGGTTCAGCACAGCACCGCCGGGGTAGCCGAAGATGGTGTCCACGCCCTGTTCGCAGAGGACTTCAACAAAAATTTGCGAACCATTTAACTGCATGGTAAGTTGCTCCTGTTCCTTTTCCTCTTACACTCTCAGCAAAATTTCCCTCAGACACGTTACTTTTTGCATCTTGCATTCCGATTTGAACGTTGGGTCAATTATACTATAAATCGGGCCTTTGTCAATCGACGATTTGTAAAGTGAATCAGCCGAAAGATGAAGATAATTGAACACACCCTTGCTAAGCGCCTTTTCCAAGAGTATAATCAATTCTACACTGTTATAAAAATAAACAGCCTTTTGACCGGCCTGCCAATGGCTCCCCCTTTGGGGGAGCTGGCGCGGCGCGCCTGAGAGGGCAAGGCCGTTAAAAAGAGAGGATTTTCCTATGCAACTTCGTGAATGGAACGCCCGGCTCCACGGGCTTGTTGTTTTCCGTGCCCTGCTGGGCGACCCCGTTGTGGCAAAGCTGGCGGCGCTGACCGACCGGCTGGAAGCGGCTGACGATACCATCGCCCCCCTGTGCGATGCTGTGGCCGCCTTTGAAGCTGCCCTGTTTGCCCACACCACCAATCTGGGCGATTATCTTTCCAACGCCGTGCTGGAGACCGAGACCTTCTGTGTGCGGCAGGCTGCTGCAGGCCAGCTCTCCCCTGTGATGGAGGCCGCCCTGAACAGTGAGTTGAGCTTTTTGCAGAAGCTCTGCGGCCTGACGCTGGACGCGCTGCTGGAAGCCGCCGACCGGCAGAGCCGGGAGCTGGCGTTCCTGCCCCGTTGGGAGGCAAGGCAGCTCGACCTGACCGCTGCCTACAACCAGCGGATGCGGGAAGCCGGGAAGAAGGGCTACGGCATGTTTGCCAAGCACCATGTGTTCACGGTGGAGAACGGCCAGCTGGTGCCCGTGAAGTACCCCGACCCCCAGAAGCTCAGCGAGCTGCCGGGCTACGAGAAGGAGCGGGAAAAGGTCATTGCCAACACCCGCGCCCTGCTGGCCGGTTCCCCCGCCAACAATGTTCTGCTCTACGGCGATGCCGGCACCGGCAAATCCAGCACGGTCAAGGCCATTGCCAATGAGTACGCCGCCGACGGCCTGCGGCTGGTGGAGGTCAAGAAGAACCAGCTCTACCAGATCCCCGACCTGATGGATCAGCTGGCGGCCAACCCCCTCAAGTTCATCCTCTTCATCGATGACCTGAGCTTCTCCTCCAACGACGATAACTTTGCCGCCCTGAAAGCCATCCTTGAGGGCAGCGTGGGCGGCCGGGCCCGGAACATTGCGGTGTACGCCACCTCCAACCGCCGCCACCTCATCAAGGAGACCCTGACCGACCGCACCGGCGACGACATCCACGAAGCCGACACCCGGCAGGAGCTGATGAGCCTTTCCGCCCGGTTCGGCCTGACCGTCACCTTCCAGCGGCCCGAGAAAGCCCGCTTTGCCGCCATTCTGGAAGAGCTGGCAAAACAACACCACATCCAGATGCCCATGGAAGAGCTGCTGGTCAAGGCCGAGGCCTTCGCCATCCGCGCCGGCGGCCGCAGCCCCCGCGTGGCCAAACAGTTCATCGAACAGTGCGAGAGCGGCGTGCAGAAATAATGTTTGCTTTTTCGTTTTTATGGATAAGAAAAAGCGCTGTGCAGTGAAATGACTGCACAGCGCTTTTTGCTGTTTTGAAAGAAAACTGCCGCCGCAGGCGGCAGATGAGGCGGTCAGAAAATCAAACGCGCTCGGCCACCAGCTGGAAGCCCTCTTTGGTGAGCTCCTGCCGGATCTGCTCGATCTGGGCATGGTCGCGGGTCTCCAGTGCCAGCTTGAGGAAGCAGCTGGAGATGGGCATGTTGGGGTCAGAGCCGTCGTGCAGGACAGAGACCACATTGCTGCCGCAACGGGAAACGATGGCGGCCACCCGCTCCAGCTGACCGGGCTTATCCTCCAGCGCAATGGTCAGGTTGGCCTTGCGGCCACTCATCACCAGACCACGGGTGATGACGCGGTTTAGGATGTTCACATCGATGTTGCCGCCGGAGATCAGGCAGACCACCTTTTTGCCCTCGATGGGCAGCTTGTGGAACAGCGCCGCTGCCACAGGCACCGCACCGGCCCCCTCGGCCACCAGCTTCTGGTTCTCCATCAGGGAGAGGATGGCGGCGGCGGTCTCGTCCTCGCTGACGGTCACGATGTCGTCCACATATTCCTCGCAGAGCTGATAGGTCAGCTCACCGGGGGTCTTGACCTGAATGCCGTCCGCAAAGGTGGCCGCATTTTTCAGGGTCTGATACTTGTGCTCATGCAGGCTGCGGTACATGCTGGGGGCACCCTCGGCCTGCACACCGTAGACCTTGACCTCGGGGCGCAGGCTCTTGATGGCAAAGGCCACGCCGGAGATCAGGCCGCCGCCGCCCACGGGCACAATGACGGCATCCAGATCAGGCAGCTGGTCAAGGATCTCCAGACCAATGGTGCCCTGACCTGCAATGACCTGTTCGTCATCGTAGGGGTGGATGAAGGTCATGCCGGTCTCGGCCTGCAGCTCCACGGCCTTGTCGTGGGCATCATCATAGGTGCCGGGCACCAGACAGACCTCCGCGCCCAGGCTCTTGGTATTTTCCACCTTCATAATGGGGGCACCGTCCGGCATACAGACGATGCTCCTGATGCCCCGGCGAGTGGCGGCCAGAGCCACGCCCTGTGCGTGGTTTCCGGCAGAGCAGGCGATCACGCCCTTTTCGCTCTCCTCCCTGGAGAGCTGGCTGATCTTATAATAGGCTCCCCGCACCTTGAAGCTGCCGGTCACCTGCAGGTTCTCGGTCTTGAGGTAGAGGTGGCAGTCCTTGGAGAGCTTGGGCGCTTCAATCAGGTCGGTCTTGCGGGCAACGTCCTTGAGCACAAAGGCGGCGTGGTAGATCTTATCCAGAGTCAGCATGACGATACTTCCTATCTTCTATCCTTGATTTTTGCATGTGAATATGCATCCCAGTATAAATTAGCAAAAGTATTTTGTCAAATGAACGTATTTCAACATTGCGTTTGCTGGGGTGACTACCAATAGCTACACCCGGGCAGGCGGCAGCCCTGCAGCCTGATGCACGCTCCACCTGTGCCCATGCCGTGGGAGCGGTTTCCCTTGACCCAAAACGCCCCTCTCCGGCATCTGTGAGACCGGAGAGGGGCGTTCTCGTTTTTAACCTTTCATCGGCACAAATCCGACCAGATCCTTTACGACCTCGCCGCCGATGATGAGCCCGGCCACCGAGGGCACAAAGGCGTTGGAACCGGGGACAGAGCGCCGGATGGTGCACTTGCGCTGGGTGCCCGGGGGGCAGATGCAGTGGTTCTTGCAGCTGATGGAATCATCCTCGATGGGGGTCATGGCAGGCTCCTTGGAGTAGACGACCTTCAGGTGCTTGATCCGCCGCTTGCGGCACTCGGTGCGCATCACTTTGGCCAGCGGGCAGACGGAGGTCTTGTAGATATCCGTCACCTCAAAGCGGGTGGGGTCCATCTTGTTGCCTGCACCCATGGCGCAGATGATGGGGGTACCGGCCTCCTTGGCCTTGACCACCAGCGCGATCTTGCCGGTGACGGTGTCAATGGCATCCACCACATAGTCGTACTGGGTGAAGTCGAACTGATCCTGCGTTTCCGGGGTGAAGAAGATCTTGTAGGTGGTGACCTTGATGTTGGGGTCGATCTCGTGGATACGCTGTTCGGCCACATCCACCTTGTACTGGCCCACGGTCTTGCGGGTGGCCACGATCTGGCGGTTCAGGTTGGTCAGGCAGACCTTGTCATCATCAATGAGGTCCAGCGCGCCCACACCGCTGCGTGCCAGCGCTTCCACCGTGTAGCCGCCCACGCCGCCAATGCCAAACACCGCCACACGGGAATTGTGCAGCTTTTCCATTGCTTCCTTGCCCAGCAGCAGCTGGGTGCGGGAATATTGTTCCTGCATAGATACTTGCTCCTCCATTTTACACTGTGCCGTTCATTTTACCGGTTCGGCACAGCTGCTTCTGTTTTACTTTATCACTTTCCTGCAAAGCGCCTGAGCGGTTTATTCGACCGCCACAATCGTGCCGCCCCCCAGCACAACATCCCCCTGATACAGCACCACGGCCTGACCGGGCGTAGGGGCACGCTGGGGCTGGTCAAATTCCAGCCGGAACTTCCCCTCTCCTGCCGGGTAGACGGTGGCCGCCTGCTCGGTCTGGTGGTAGCGGGTGCGGGCCGTGACCCGCAAGGGCGCGGTCAGCTCCGGGATGGCGATCCAGTTCACCTCGTCGGCATAGACGATGCGGTCAAACAGGTTCTCCTCCGGGCCCACCGTAACGGTGTTGGCCTGCATATCCTTGGCGCAGACATACACCGGCGCACCCATGGCAAGGCCCAGGCCCTTGCGCTGGCCGATGGTATACCGCACCGCGCCATTGTGAGTGCCCACCTTTTTGCCATTCTCGTCCAGAAAATCACCTGCCGGGTAATGCTTGCCGGTGAAGTCCTCCATGAAGCGGGCGTAATCGCCGTCCGGCACAAAGCAGATATCCTGGCTGTCGTGCTTGCGGGCATTGATGAAATGCTGCTTTTCCGCGATTTCACGCACTTCGGCCTTGTGCAGCCCCCCCAGCGGCAGGCGCACATGGGCCAGCTGCTCCTGGGTCAGGTTATAGAGCACATAGCTCTGATCCTTGCCCTCGTCCAGCCCCTTTTTCAGCAGCCAGCGGCCGGTGGCCTCGTCCTGCTCCACCCGGGCGTAATGGCCCGTGACCACATACTCCATGCCATGGCTCTCAGCCCAGCGGAGCAGGTGGTCGAACTTCATATACCGGTTGCAGTCGATGCAGGGGTTGGGCGTGCCGCCCATCTCGTATACCCGGATGAATTTTTCGATGATCTTCTCCCGGAAGTCGGCGGTGAAATCCAGCACCTCATAGGGGATATCCATCGCAAAGGCCACCTCGGCGGCATCCTCGATATCCTTTTCGGAGCAGCAGGTGTGGAAACCAGACTGCCCCAGCGTCTCGTTGCGGGTGAGCCGCATGGTGATGCCGGTGCAGTCGTATCCTGCCTGCTGCATCAGCCATGCTGCCACCGAGCTGTCCACACCGCCGCTCATGGCGATGAGTGCCCCGGGGCGCTTCGTGTTCTGTGCTTCTGTCATATCGTCCCTCATTCAATAACACACTAAAACAGTAGCATAATACTACCGCAGCTTCTTTCTCTTGTCAAGACGCAGAAAATTGGGCCGCCGCAGCCAGCAGCGCGTCTTTTTCGTTGGGTGTCTGCCCGGTGATGACAGCCTCCAGCAGGGCGTTCAGCACCTGCCGCAGACCCGGGCCGGGTCTGACCCCCGCCGCCATCAGGTCACGGCCATTCACGGCCAGCTGACTCACCCGGCAGCAGGCATTTTCTGCTGTCAGCCGCTCCGCCTCGGCCCGCAGGGCAGCAAAGGCCCCGGTCTGTTCCGGATGCCGGGCACTGCAAAGGGCGGTCAGGCGCTGGATCGTCGGCAATTCATAGCGGCCCAAAAGGCGTTTGGCCATAAGTGTCTGGTCGGAGCCGGGCGTACCGGGAGCTTCCTCTTCGGACACGGGTGTCACGCAGGGCGTTTGGACGGGAGTGTCGGGAGTTTCTCCGAGGACCGTCCGCTGGGGTGGGACCCTGTTGCCGCAGGCAATAGGGCGGGCGATGGAATGGCCCGATTCGTGTCCGAGGAGAAAGCTCCCGGCACCCCCTCCAGCTTCCCTTTCCAACGCTGTCACCTCATCTGTGAGCGCGTTGGAGCATTTCAGTTTGCGCAGAGCTTTGCGGGCACCAGCTTCACCCAGCGGACAGAGAAGAGCCGCCAGCCGGGCGGGCACGTTCTCCACTGTTGGTTCGATCCGGTCGATGGTACGGCAGAGTTCCGCAAACCGTTCCGGCTGTTTTTCCGGTTCCAGCTCCGGCAGGATAACGGCCAGAACGGCGGGTTCCAGATAGCTTCCGGGCCGGGGGGCCGCCAGCAGCTTGAGTAGTTCTTCCTGGATGCGCTCCGCCGAAACGCAGTCCAGATGCGGCCCCAGTGCCCGGGCAGCAACACCGGTGGCTGGGTCGATGGCAAAACCGAACCGGGCCGCGAACCGGTAGAGCCGCAGGATGCGCAGCGCGTCCTCCTCAAAGCGGCGTTCCGGCTCCCCCACCGCCCGCACGCGATGGGCGGCAAGGTCGTCCCGCCCGCCAAAGGGGTCGATGAGCCCTTCCTCGGCGCTGTATGCCATAGCGTTGATGGTGAAATCCCGCCGGGCAAGATCCTCCCGCACCTCCGGCACAAAGCAGACGGCATCCGGGTGGCGGCCATCGGAATAGGCCCCCTCGGTGCGGAAGGTCGTTGTCTCATAGAGCCTGCCGCCCTGCTTCACCGTCACGGTGCCGTGCTGCAGGCCGGTGGGGATACACTTTTCCTCCCCGAACAGCGCCATCACCTGCTCCGGGCGGGCGCTGGTGCAGAGGTCCCAATCGTGGGGGTCCAGCCCCAGCAGGCTGTCCCGGACACAGCCGCCCACAGCGTAGGCCGCATGGCCCGCACCATGGAGCGCATCCAGCAGCAGGGCTGCACCTGGGTCAAGTTTGATCGTTGTCATGTTGTTTCCTCGTCATATTGCAGGATGATCTGTTTGCCGTCAAAGCCGCACTCCGCCGCCGGGAATACCGCCTGCGCATTGGGCAGGGCGGCTTCCGGTTCAAGGATCATGGGCGAATAATGCATCAGCCAGAACCGGCGCACATCAGCCTTTTTTGCAATGGCCGCACCCTGCGCAAAAGTGCTGTGCCCCCACTGCTTTGCCTGCGCCTCCTGCTCGTTGTCGGGGTAGGTGGCATCGCAGAGGAAAAGGTCGGCGTTCTGCGCGGCCTGTTCCAGCGCCGGGCAGGGAGCGGTATCACCCGAGAACACGAACCGCAGACCCCGGCGTGCCGGGCCCAGCACATCCGCAGGAGCGACCACCGCCCCGCTTTCCAGCGGGATGCTTTGGCCCCGCTGGAGCAGTTTCCATGCAGGCACCGGAACGTTCAGTGCCCGGGCCTTTGCAGGGTCAAAGCGGCCCGCCCGGGGCAGGTCGAGCCGGTAGCCCCGGCTGGGCACCCGGTGCCGGGTGCGGAAAGGCGTAAGCTGCGCCCCCGCAGGCCAGCCGGAGGAAAGGGTGGTCAGGTCGATGGGGTCTGTGTCCAGCTGCACAGCCCTGACCGGGTACGGCAGCGGCCCGGCCAGGGTGCGCAGGGCGGGCCAGATTTCCCCCAGTCCCTCGGGGCCGTAAAGGGTCAGCGGGCGCTCCCGGCCCTGACAGCCCAGCGTCTGCAGCAGGCCCGGCAGGCCGAAGATATGGTCGCCGTGATAGTGGGTCAGGCAGATGGCTGTCTCTTATACACATCTCCGAGCCCACGAGACATGCGCAGATCT
>ENA-OYWR01000738-OYWR01000738.1-human-gut-metagenome-genome-assembly--contig:-NODE-738-length-12747-cov-11.561850_pt1 | contig 12747 bp, 11 predicted proteins | sample MGYA00244816_ERZ653408 | MGnify/ENA primary metagenome ERZ653408 (study PRJEB26926, sample SAMN06165138) | human gut metagenome | biome: ENVO:00009003; feature: ENVO:2100002; material: ENVO:00002003... | reverse complement strand
AGATCTGCGCATGTCTCGTGGGCTCGGAGATGTGTATAAGAGACAGGTTATAGATATATGAGAGTAATTGTAATGTTTGATTTACCTGTCCTATCATCATCTCAGATAAGAGAATATAATAAATTCAGGAAATTTTTAATTAAAAGCGGTTTCCTGATGATGCAAGAATCTATATACTGCAAGCTAGCTTTGAATGCTACTGTTGTTGATGGAATTGTCTCTAATGTAAAGAAAAATAAGCCACCGCAGGGATTGGTACAGATATTAACACTTACTGAGAAACAATATTCAAAAATGGAGATTATAGTGGGAGAAAATACTAATTCTACATTAGATGATGATAGGAGGTTAATAGTATTGTGAAGATTGTAAAAGAACAATTTGAATGCCCAATAGAATTAGAAGAAGGGAGGGTTGCTGTTTTAATATTAGAGAATCAGGAAAAATTCACAGATTTTGTCAGTGAATTGAAAGAACAGCTTTCAGATAATGATTCAGGCTGGATTTTATCAGATAATGGAGAAATATTACCATTTTCAAAAAATTTAGAATTGATAATAGATCCATTTGCCACAGATCTTAATCAAAAAAGAGTTTTAACAAAACTGTATTCTGTTATGGAAAAGAGTGTATCTGAGAGCGAAATGATGAATGAGTGGAGAATACTATATTCATCTATGTTGAGCATGGTATCTAATGTAATGGATAATATGCCATATATATTGCAATGTAATCAAGAAGGAAATGTTACTGACCTTTTTAAACAGTTAGATGTTAAATTCGAGACCAATCATGAGAATTTATTGGAAAAACTGATTGATTACATATGTGTAATTAGCGAAGTGTTTGGTAAGAAAGTATTTGTTTTAGTCAATATGAAATCATATTTTACAAAAGAAGAATTAAAGATGCTATATAAGAAAATGTTTTATGAAAAAATACACTTATTACTAATTGAAAACTATGATAATAATGATATTATTGAGGAGGAAAGAGTAACCATAATAGATAAAGATATGTGTGTTATTATTAAAAGTTAGAATAAAAATATTATCATTATGAATGTACCCATGTTATGTAGGAACATGTTTACTCGGTGAGAATCGGATTTGAGGTTTGAGAGTAGTGTAAATTCATATGATAGTCAAACTGTGCATCTTGTACAATGGTTTCTTGTTGTGTTTGAGAGTAGTGTAAATTCATATGATAGTCAAACCTTTCGTCTTCTGGACATCCATTTTCTGTGGTTTGAGAGTAGTGTAAATTCATATGATAGTCAAACCAAAGTGCAAAAATTATTTACAATCATAAGGTTTGAGAGTAGTGTAAATTCATATGATAGTCAAACATAAATGGTGATGTAAGTGTGCCCTGCATAGTTTGAGAGTAGTGTAAATTCATATGATAGTCAAACACAACAGACAGACTATAACAGTCTGAATGGGTTTGAGAGTAGTGTAAATTCATATGATAGTCAAACAAAGCGAGTAAATTATGAATGTAACTTTTTGTTTGAGAGTAGTGTAAATTCATATGATAGTCAAACGATGTATGAATAACTCCATACTCCTTTGTAGTTTGAGAGTAGTGTAAATTCATATGATAGTCAAACTCGTAGTCATAATTAGATACATTACAATCTGTTTGAGAGTAGTGTAAATTCATATGATAGTCAAACTGTTAATGTTATGCTGGAAGCGGTATCCATGTTTGAGAGTAGTGTAAATTCATATGATAGTCAAACTTCCGTCACAATGACGAGAGGTGAGATGAGTTTGAGAGTAGTGTAAATTCATATGATAGTCAAATAATGACATATGCAGAAAAGATGTTGAGAGAGAAAGTAATCCTTATAGGTGTTATGCAACCAACCACAACAAAATTCCAACTTTTCTGACAATTACATTTATTAAAATCACACCGCTAAGGGCAAGCCACAGAACGAAAATAGAAGCTTGCATCCTGCATATGTAAGAATTGCAGGATAACAGAATTTGAATATTAGATTAAAATAATTAAAGGAGCACACACATGAACACCCAATCATTCACAATATCACCAATTCCAGACGACATATTTGCAAAAATGCAGGGAAAATCATTTAAGGACAACTGCACAGTTCCTAGAGAAGATTTGCGGTATCTTAAAGTTTTGTATGTCGGATTTGATGGGAAAACGCACATAGGTGAGCTGGTTGTGAACAGGCTGATTGCTGATGATGTGCTTGATATATTTAAGCAGCTTTACGAGGCTGGCTATGAGATTGAAAAAATCAGACTTATTGATGAATATGATGCTGATGACGAGAAGTCGATGAGGGATAATAATTCTTCAGCGTTTAATTTCAGATACATTTCCTATTCAACGAAGCTGTCAAAGCATGCGTTTGGGCTGGCGGTTGACATCAACACGCTTTATAATCCTTATGTGAAATATGTTGATGGCAGAAGAAATGTAGAGCCTGCCAATGCTGAAAAGTATACAGACAGAAGCATTGAATTTCCACACAAAATCGACCATGACGATTTGGGCTATAAGGTGTTTGCAGAACATGGATTTGAGTGGGGCGGCGATTGGGAACATGCAAAAGATTACCAGCATTTTGAGATGCCAGATGAGTGGATTGAGAAAAGTTCGTGCAGAAAAATGTGATATAATATAAAAGTTCGTGCGAAAAAATGTAATGCAACACAAATGTTCGTACATAAAAGTGTGATAAAACACATTTTTACGTCCATAAAAATGTAAGGCAGGTGACAACATGAATTGCGAAGATATGACAAGAATTCCACAACTAAATAATGTTCTGAATATGAAGGCAGGAGCTGCTGGCATGAAGAACACGATAAGGTGGATATATTTTGCGGACTGCCTGCAGTGTGTTAAGAACGAGTATCATGTTGAAGATTATATTCATGGCGACGAGTTCGTGGTGCTGACGAATCCTGATGTGACGGAGGATAAGAATAAACTGATGGCACTGATTACAAGCATGGTCGATTATGGGATTGCAGCGCTTGGAATCAATGAGGGACAGATTCTGCCGGAGCTTATCGCGTACTGTAATAAAGAAGAACTTCCACTTTTTGAATTGCCGGAGAAATTCCCGCTTGTGGATTTGTCACAGATATTGTGTAAAAGGCTTGTACTTGAGGAGAACAACAGAAACCTTGAGGAGCAGGTATTTGCGTCAATCCTTGATGCGGAGCATCTTAACCGTGACAGTGTGCTTGAGCAGGCACAGTTTCTTGGAATTGACCTGACTGGAAGCTTCTGTGTTGTTGAATTCGTATTTGGAAAGAACCGTCGTGGCAACAAAGATTTATTATCAACAGGACAGGAGATAAGAAGCATTATCAATATGGAGTTCTCATTTTATTCGGGGAATGTGCTTGTAATGCCGCAGACTGGAAGCGTTCTTGCACTTGTTTCGACGGACAGGATAAGTGATGAGGACTTGAAGGCTGTGTTAAAGCGTATCATTGAAAATGCTGAAAGGAAACATCACATTTGTCTTAAGGCTGGAATTGGAAGCAGCGTTGAATATCTTGAAGATGTGAAGAGCAGCCGAAGAGAAGCTGCAGAAGCAGTTAAAGTTGCTTTGGTTTCGGATACGGAGGAACGAATCTTTTTTTATAAAGAGCAGGGGATATATACATTTATATCGAAGGTTACGGACAGCAGGTTTCTGGATGATTATGTTGTGAAGAATATCGGCAAGCTGATAGACGCTGACGAGATTAATAACGGCAGTCTGTGCGAGACACTGGAGAGCTTTCTTAACCACAACTGCAATGTAAAAGAGACAGCGCAGAGTCTGATTATTCACAGGAACACGCTCAATTACAGGCTTAACAAGATAAGAGAACTGCTTGGGGTTGATTTTGAGAATCTGGATACATGCCTTGAGTTAAAGCTTGCATTTATGATAAGAAGCTATCGCGGCAGAAAATAAATGCAGATTCAGTGTGAAAGTATCTATTTGTGCACGGTGCACAATTAATATAGTTAATCAGAAACATTGATAAACGAAGAAAAAATAGTATAATTCAGAACATAAACAAAATAAATTAAAGTTTTTGAAAGACAAAGGCGTCGGGAATGAATAATTCTCGGCGCCTTTCGTGCGTTCTGAGCTGCGGGCAGCGGGCAGTGGTGGAATGGCGGAGGGCATTCAGGAACTTCATCAATAAGGAGGATTTTATTATGACAACTACAGAATTAACAAAGGCACTTCCAGAAATTATTACAGAGCAGGTTCCAGGACCTAAGTCAAAGGCACTTCTCGACAGAAGAGATGCAGCAATTCCAAAGGCACTCTGCGGAAAGGCTTATCCAATATGTATCAAGCAGGGCGGCGGAGCAATGTTTGAAGATCTTGATGGCAATAAGTTCCTTGACTGGGTTGGCGGCGTTGGCGTTCTTAATATCGGTTATTCTAATCCGGAAGTAATTGAAGCAGTTAAGGCACAGACAGAAAAATATTTCCACACGATTTTCAATGTATATGTTCATGACGGATATGTAAGCCTTGCTGAAAAGCTTAACGAAATAATGCCATGCAAGGGTGATGTGAAGAAAACATATTTTGCCAACTCTGGTGCTGAATGTGATGAAAATGCAATTAAGATTGCCAAAGCATTTACAAAGAGAAACGGAGTTATCTGTTTTACAGGTGCTTTCCATGGAAGAACTAATCTTACAATGGCACTTACAGCCAAGAAGGTATATGCAGTAGGCATGGGACCTTTCCCAGCAGGTATCTACAGAGCACCTTATCCATATCTTTACAGAGCACCTAAGGGATACACAGAAGCAGAGGCAATTCAGTATTACATAGATGAACTTAACAGAATATTTGATGAGGGCGCACCAGCAAGTGAAATCGCCTGCATGATTGTTGAACCATTCCAGGGTGAGGGCGGATTTATCCCAGCGCCAATCGAGTGGGTTAAAGCAGTAAGAAAGATATGTGATGACAACGGAATCTTAATGATAGCTGATGAGGTTCAGTGTGGTAACTGCAGAACAGGAAAGTATTACGCATCTGAGTACTGGGCTGAGGCAGGTGCAGCACCTGATATTATAACAACAGCCAAGTCACTTGGTGCAGGACTTCCAATCTCAGCAATCACAGCAAGAGCAGAGGTTATGGACGCAGCTCCTGCAGGAACTATCGGTGGTACATTCTGTGGTAACCCTGTTGCAGCAGCCGCAGCACTTGCAGTAATGGATGTTATGAAGCGTGATGATTATGCAGCTAAGGCAAGACATATTGGAGAGACAGTTATGAAGCGTTACAAGGAGCTTCAGGACAAATATGATGTCATCGGTGATGTAAGAGGACTTGGCGCAATGGTTGGTATAGAGTTCGTTAAGGACAGAGAGACTAAAGAGCCAGCAACTAAGCTTGTTGCAGACCTTATCCAGAATGCTATCCAGAAGGGACTTCTTCTTGAAAGCTGTGGTACAGCAAGCAACACAGTAAGATTCTTAGCACCTCTTACAATGACAGATGAGCAGATGGAGAGAGGTCTTGAAATCTTCGAGGAAGCTTTAAAGGAAGCTTTGGAAGCGTAGTGCAAATGTGGTTTTAACCACAACTTAATTGTGGGAGGATATATTATGGAGCAGAAATCGAAATTTGATAAGGTAATGGGTGCCTGGGACATACTTGTTATCGCATTTGGTGCGATGATAGGCTGGGGCTGGGTAATTAACTCTGGTGACTGGATTACAACGGCTGGCTTTGCCGGTTCAATCATAGCAATGCTTATCGGTGGCGTTATGGTATTCTTCGTAGGACTTACCTACGCAGAGCTTACATCAGCAATGCCGCAGTGTGGTGGTGAACATGTATTCAGTTACAGGGCAATGGGACCTACAGGTTCTTTTGTGTGTACATGGATGATTATATTGGGATATGTGGCTACCTCAGCATTTGAGGCAACCGCACTTCCAACAGTTATCACATACCTTTTCCCTGAATTTAATCAGGTTTACCTGTATTCAATAGCTGGAAAAGACATTTATCTGACAACAATTCTGTTGGGTGTCGGCGTTGCAGTGTTAATCACATTTATCAATATAAGAGGTGCGAAGACAGCCGCTATATTACAAACTGTCCTCACAGCAATTATCGCTATCGCAGGAATTCTTCTTGTAGTCGGTTCAGCAGTTAACGGTGATGGTGCTAATATTACAGGACAAATGTGGGAATCAGGCACAGGTACTACTCTTGGCAGCGTGTTCAAGGTAGCCTGTATGACACCATTCCTCTTTATAGGATTTGATGTAATTCCACAGGCAGCAGAGGAGATTAATGTGCCATACAAGAAAATTGGTAAGATAATGCTTCTGTCTATATTCTTAGCTGTTGCATGGTATCTCCTTATCATATTTGCAGTCTGCTACATAATGCCACAGAGTGCAATCGCACAGGAAATGTCTTCACAGAACGGACTTGTATCTGCCAAGGCAATTGAGATAGCGTTCAGGTCACCGCTTATGGGCAAAGTGCTTATTATAGGTGGTCTTTGTGGAATCATCACATCATGGAACTCATTCCTGATGGGTGGCAGTCGTGCACTTTACTCAATGGGTGAGTCTCTTATGATTCCTAAAATGTTTGGTAAATTAGGAAAGCATAAGACTCCTGAAGCAGCCATTATCCTTTGTGGTATTGCCTGCGTTGTAGCACCTTTCTTTGGAAGAGGCGTGCTTGTATGGTTAGTTGATGCAGCTTCATTTGGTTGTGTTATTGCTTATATGTTTGTTTCAATTTCATTCTGTATCCTTCGTAAGAAGAAGCCTGAGATGGCAAGACCTTACAAGGTTAAGGCAGGCAGATTTGTTGGAGTTATGGCAGTACTTATGGCAGGCTTCATGACATTACTCTACATTGTTCCAGCTTCATTTTCAGCCGCACTTGTATGGCAGGAATGGATTGTAGTTGGTATCTGGCTTGCACTTGGTGCGTTCTTCTACTTCTATTCTAATAAGAAATACGGTGCAGAGTTCGGACGTGATATATTCATTGTCGAGGACGGTGGAAAGGCAGAAGAACAGGAAGAGGCAGTACTTCCAAATGCAAAGTATCCGGACAGACATTTTGTTATTACTGTCGGATGTGAGTATGGAAGTGGCGGTCCACAGATTGCCAAGATGATTGCCGACAGGTTAGGAATCGAGTATTACAACAGAGATCTTGTTGATAAGGTAGTTGCACAGATTGGTGTAGATAAGGGACTTGTTGAGGAGGCTGATACAAAGATTGGCGTAAGATACGCATTTGACACATCATATGGTGTGAGATATGCAAACCTTTCTAACAGGGTTATTGATGCACAGTTCCAGGCAATCAATGATTTTGCCAACAGGTCATCATGCGTCATTGTTGGACGAAGCAGCGACTACATTTTAAGAAACAGGGATGATGTTCTTAATGTGTTCATATATGCACCGCAGGAAGATGAGATTGCAGCGGTCATGAAGGAAAAAGGTATCAAGAATATGCGTAAGGCTAAGGAAGAATGGGAGTCTGTTGATAAGGCACAGCATGCAAGACATGAGTATATTACAGGAAAGAAGCGTGGCGACAGGCATACAAGAGATATGCTTATCAACAGCAGCATCTTAGGCTGGGACGAGACAGCGGATATGATTATTGACATGATTGACCGCAAGTTCGAGCAGGACGATGCAAAGCAGTTAAAGAAGGAGGCTTAAGCTGATGAAGGGCTTTTCTATAAAGACAGAAATACAGGAATTTGATACATTTGAACAGTTTGCTAAAGAAGCTGGAATCGGTGCTGATGACCTTGTGTTATGCGGTGAGCATACATTTGATAAATATATTGCTCCGCTTAACATAGGAGTACAGACACTTTTCCGTGAGAAATACGGCAAGGGTGAGCCGACAGACGGCATGGTTGATGCAATTCTTAATAAACTTCGTGATAAGACTTATGACCGTATAATTGCAGTTGGCGGCGGTACAGTTATTGATATTGCAAAGGTTGTTGCGGTTGCAGGAAAGGACGATACTGTAGATGACCTCTATGATAAAGTAGGAAGTCTTAGCAAAGTTCATCCGCTTATCATTGTTCCTACAACATGCGGAACAGGCAGCGAGGTTACTAATATTTCAGTAATTAACCGTGTCAGCAAGGGTGTTAAGATGGGACTCGCAGCCCCGGCAATGGTTGCAGACAGTGCAGTCATGATAACTAATATGTTAGACTCACTTCCATATAAGATATTTGCAACTTCATCAATAGATGCGATGGTTCATAGTGTTGAATCCTTCTTAAGTCCTAACGGCTGCAGTATTTCAAGAATTTTCTCAACAGAGGCACTTAAGACTATTCTTACATGCTGGAAAAAGTCCGTGGAAGCCGGAGGTGAAGACGCATGGAAGACTTACGCAGCAGATTTCTTAAAGGCTTCTAACTGGGCAGGACTTGGATTCGGCTATGCAGGCTGCGCAGCAGTTCATGCCTGTGCTTATCCATTAGGCTCTGTATATCATATACCTCATGGACAGTCTAACCAGCTTATGTTCAAAGATGTCATGAAGATGTATAAAAAGATTAAGCCAACAGGCAGAATCAATGACCTTGAGGCTGTAATCGCAGAAAGTCTTTCTGTAGCACCTGAAAATGCACTCGAAGAACTTTATGCACTTATGGACAAGGTGTTAAAGAGTGCGCCACTTGAAGAATTCGGAGTGAAGAAATCGGACCTTGCAATATTTGCAGGTGATGTAATAAAGACTCAGCAGAGACTCCTCAAGAACAACTATGTGCAGCTTAGTGAGGAGCAGATACTTGAAATATATGAAGCTGCATATTAATAAATGCTTATATCTGTATTCATAATAAAACTATCCCCAAAATGCGGCGTGTCAGGAAACTGGCACGCCGTATTTTATAAAATTCCCTTGTTAATTATGTTTACAAGTGTTATTATCACAGTGAAGTTAGTAAAAACTAACGTAAGCAAGTTATGACTACAACAAAGACTGACCGCTATTATAACAAAAGCTGGTTAAAGCTGCAAAAATGATAGGAGGGAATATATGTTTATAGATATTAAGGATGCAAGGAAACATTATGGCGAGGGCGAAACACTTGTCAATGCACTTGATGGAGTGAGTTTGTCTCTGGGAGAAGGAAAGATATATGTAATTCTTGGACCTTCAGGTTCAGGAAAGAGTACGCTTCTTAATATGATTGGAGGTCTTGATTCACTTGATTCAGGCGAAATTACAATTTCAGGCAGGAACATAAGCAGAAGTGACAAGAAGAAAATGACAGACTACAGAAGGGAAGATGTTGGATTTGTATTCCAGTTTTACAATCTGATTCCAGACCTTACTGTGCAGGAGAATATTCAGGTTGTCGCTGATATTGCAAAGCAGCCAATGGATATAGAAGAGGTAATGAAAGCACTTGATATTGACAAATACAAGAATCGTTTTCCTAAGGAACTTTCAGGTGGACAGCAACAGAGAGTTGCGATAGCAAGAGCATTAATCAAGAATCCTAAGATTCTTCTGTGCGACGAGCTTACAGGTGCGCTTGATTCCAAGTCATCAAGAAATGTCCTGAAATTCATAGAGAAAGTCAATGAACAGTTTAAGACTACAATTATAATCATAACACATAATGAAGCGATAGCTGATATGGCGGACACAGTCATAAGAATTAAAGATGGTCAGGTTGCTTCCTGCACAGATAACAACAGTAAGCACAGCGCAGAGGAACTTGAATTGTAAAAGAACAAGTATCTGAATTATAAAAAATGTGATTATGAGGAGGCTGGTTATGACTCTTAACAAGAGATATTTAAGAAATGTTAAAGAGAATCTGTCGTTTTATATAGCTGCGGCAGTTCTTACCGTAGTTGCCCTGCTGCTGTTCTATCTTTTTTACATAGCAGGAACAGGAATTAAATCATATGGTGACCAATTCTTTATAGATAATAAGCTGGAAGATGCCACATTTACAACATATGTGGAGATACCGGATAACGAGATTAGTAATATAGAGAAGAAATATAATGTTACATTTGAGAAAGAGCATTATGTAAATATTAATGAGGACGGATATAAAGTAAGGGTTTTCAAACGCAATAAGAAAATCGACCTTTATGAGGTGATTGATGGAAATGACATATTTAACGATGATGAGATTGTTATATCAAAGGGATATGCTGAAAGTGAGCATGTAAGTATTGGCGACAGGCTCACAATTAAGGGAAAAGAATACAAGGTTACAGGATATTTCTTAAGACCTGATTACCTGTATATGCTTGAGAATACTGATGATTCATACAAGAATATCACATCATTTTTCCTTGCATACATGACAGATAGTGCGTACGATGCGCTTGAGGCAAGCTCATGTCAGTACAAGGTAGTATACAGTGACGACAGTGATGTGACACAGTTCAGAAAAGACATGAACGAGCAGTACAAGATAAACAGCTATCTTGCTAAAGACAATAACCAGAGAATTACAATGGTTGATGATCAGGCAATAATGTTTCTTATTATGGCATTTGTATTTCTGTTTACACTGCCGCTTATTACAGTTGCACTTATAGCTATTATAATAGGCAGAAAGATAAAGCAGGAACAGAAAATGATTGGTACACTGTCAGCACTTGGCTACACTAAAAGACAACTTATGTGGCATTACAGTGTGCTTGCCATGATTCCGGGACTTGCCGGTGGAATTATTGTTACAATTATTACCAAGATAATACAGCAGCCATATGGCGAAATGAGCCTTGCAGATTATGAGCCAATGCCGGTCCATTTCACACTTCCAATTTCGATAGCGGTTATAGGAATAATAATTCCTACGGCTATCTATATGCTTGAGGCAGCACATAAAGTGTCTAAGCTCTTAAAGAAAGACACTGTAGAAATGCTTAATGGCAATGCAGATGGTGACAGCAGAACAAGACATGTATTAGTCGGTAAGAAGGGCAAGGTAAGAAATAAGTTCGCATTAAGAAGCATACTTGCCAATCTGGGAAGAAGCTTTGTTGTATTTTTAGGTGCATTTTTAGGTGCACTGATGATAACAGTTGCGTTTATGTTTATAGACTCTATCAATAATGTAATTGACAGAGGTGCTGACAGCATGGGAAGTTTTAAGTACGAATATGTGCTTAACCGTCTAAAGACAGATGATGTGGCAGGAGCAGATGAGCTTGTTATAGGAAAATACGAGCATGACGGCTCTTCATTTTCACTGATAGGCGCGGATACAGATGTGAAGTATCTGAATATTGATACTGAGGATGGCAGCAGGGCAGACCTTTCCAATGGATATTATGTTACAAATGTAATGGCATATGCCTATAAGCTCGAAGCCGGGGACGAATTTACATTTGTTAATCCTGTTACAATGGAAGAAAAGAAAGTCACAATAAGCGGAATTATAATGAATGACAGCCAGAAAATGCTTGTGTGCAGTCAGGATAAAGCAAGGGAGCTTCTGGGCTGGAATGACGGAACATACAACGGACTGCTGTCAGAGAAGAAGCTTGACTTAGGCGATGAGATATCTAAGACGGTGACATCAGATGACATCAGGGAACAGATGCAGACAATTCTTACAGAGATGGGCGCAATTATATATTCACTTGCGGTAATTGGAGCAATTATATGTATTGCGGCATTGTATGTATCTGTAAATATGCTTATTTCAGAGAACCGTCACAACATATCAATGCTTAAAGTACTCGGCCTTAAGAACCGCGAAATTAACAGAATGATTATTGATGTAAACCATATAATAATACCGTTTGGCATAGCAGTCGGAATGCTTGCAGGGTATTTTATGATGGTTGTGGTATTCAGAATATATTCGGGTATTGAAGGTGTACTTTATACGCCTGCAATAACTGCACAGAGCATAATACTGACTATAGTAATAGTGATTGCATGCTACGCAGTATCACTTCTTATCGTGAGAAGAAAGGCGGACAGGGTTGATATGGTTGAGAGCCTGAAAGACAACAGAGAGTGATTGTATAATAGCAATAAATTAGTCTTTGAGTAAAAATGTATCAAGAAAATGGTATATTTCAGAACAGACTATACAAAATGCACAAACACTTGCGTAAATCTTTGTAACTTTAAGCCGTTTCATTTTTATTCTTATTATGGTATTTTTAGCAACAGAGGCGATTTATTTTGCATGATATCGGACACTGCCAGCAAAATAACGCCTCTATTGTTTTATCTTTTAATCTATTATGTGATGGTTAAGCCATCTGCGGGAGTGGAAACGTATAGTGAACACGATACCGCGCACAGTCCAGTCGGCAAACATTCCAATCCATACAGCAATAGGACCAAAGCCATATACACGGCATAAGAATATAGTGAAGCTTACACGACATAACCACATGCTTGCACACGATGTTATCATTGAAAACTTCACGTCTCCGGCAGCACGCATTCCGTACGCCGGAATGAATGACAATACCCATGATATTGGCTTGGTTATTGTTATGAAAAGAGTCATCTCAAAACACATTCTTGCACTTTCTGCTTCCATTCCGCCGAGTATGGTAATCGGTCGGCACAATGCAAATACAACAAGACAGCTTATAATAATGGCAGCTTCAGCCATTTTACTGAGCTTCTTTATATAATATATGGCTTCATCTTTTCTTCCGGCTCCAATACACTGGCCAACTATAGTCATAAGTCCGATACCTACACCC
>ENA-OYWR01000703-OYWR01000703.1-human-gut-metagenome-genome-assembly--contig:-NODE-703-length-13118-cov-4.066753_pt1 | contig 13118 bp, 7 predicted proteins | sample MGYA00244816_ERZ653408 | MGnify/ENA primary metagenome ERZ653408 (study PRJEB26926, sample SAMN06165138) | human gut metagenome | biome: ENVO:00009003; feature: ENVO:2100002; material: ENVO:00002003... | reverse complement strand
AGCGTCAGATGTGTATAAGAGACAGGGGTGAAGGTATCCTCGGTGTAGCCGATGTAAATGCCGTTGCACCAGACGGCGGCGGCGCTGTCGGCACCGTTCAGGCGCAGGTAGCAGCTTGCCCAGTTTTCCGGCAGGGTAAAGCTGCGCTGATACTCCCCGATGGGGTTATAGTCCTGCGGGATCTGGCCGGGGTGCAGCTTTTCATGGCCGTCCCACGGGTACTGGGTATTGACGTAATGGGGCGTGCCGTAGGGCTGGCCGGGCTTTTGCAGGCTCTGCATCTGGATGAAGCCCGGCACCGTCAGGGTATCCCAATCCGAGAAAGGCGCAGTCAGGTTTTCCGCGTAGCGGAAAGCCCATTCGCCGTCCAAGCTGACGGTCAGCGGCATTTCCGGGCTGGTCTGGTCCGCAAAATGGGCGTGGAAGGGCAGGCGGTTCTGCTGGAAGATTTCCGGATCCGCCAGAAGGGCAGCGGTAATGGGGTTGTTCAAAGGCATAAGTGTTACCTCGCAGCATTTTCTGCTCTCATTATAGCACAGGATATAAGAAAAACAGCCACACAAAAACAACTGTTTTTCTGGAGAGAAGCGGCATCAGTCCGCTTCGTCAAAGACCTCGGTGTCCAGTTCTGTGTGCCCCTTGGGGATGTGGTACTTCACGGCGGGCAGATGGACGTTGGTGAAGTACAAGCTGGTGTTGGGGTCGCAGCCGATGATGACCGCCACTCCCTTGCCCGCCACGGCGCTGCGCAGAGTGTCGCAGTTGGCGGTCGCAAGGCCGTCCTCGACGCATTCCTCATAGCCCGGCGCGAAGTTCGGCACGGCAAAGCCGCAGTCATAGGCATCGCAGTCGAAGCTGCTGTCAATTTCGTGGTGGCGGCGGTGGCCGGTGGAAGTGGGGGTGATGGTGGTGGTCACTTCAATGCCGGGGAAGGGCGACCACTGCGCAGTCACCGTCCCGGCTTCAATTTTCCACGTTTTGCTCACCTTGCGCACAAATACGTTATCATCGATGACAAAAGCCAGCATACTGTCCGGTGCAGCCTGATTGAGCACCTCCCGGCTGCGGGAGGCGCAGAAGCCAAAGCGGGTATCGTAGGCAAATTTTGCATACTTTTCCGGGAACTGTCCGTGACCGTGGCCCTCGTTGACACCGGCGGCATAGGCCGTTACCCGCCCCGCCCGGCGCTGCACCAGCATATTGGCGTATGGCATGGGCTTGAGCCGCTCCAATGCGGGCATGGGCGCGGCTTCGGCAGACCAGAAGGGGTGGTCATCCGGCAAAGCAAGCAGCAAAAAGCTCTTCATGCCCCAGTAGGGGCTGCCGGGGGCGTTGTACCGCTCGGCCATGTACATCTGCGGGTAGCAGTAGCCGATGGTCAGGATGCCGTCCCGGTCGAACATTTTCTGCCCCAGCCACCAGTTGAAGTTGCGGACGATAAGGCCCTTCATTACCGGCAGGGGCAGCGGCTCCAGCCCTGCCCAGATGCAGGCCGCCCAGAAGCTGTTCTGGGCAAAGCGGTAGGTCAGGCTGCGGCCAAAGGGCAGGGCTGCGCCGTTGGCATCGAACCAATAGACGAACTGCTGCGCGAACAGCTGGGCGCGCTGGCGGTAGAGTGCAGCACGCCGGGGGTCGGTGTCGGCGGCAAATTTAGAGTAGAGCAGTCCGTAATACTGGATGGCCCACGGGATGTAGTAATCCTTTTGCACGGAGGCGCCATCGGTGGACCAGCCGTCGCCGCTGTAATAGCTGTCAATTTTGCAAAGGCCATCCTCCAGCAGTTCCGGGCTGTAAGGCATCCCCACGCTTTTCAGGGCAAGGTTTACAAGGATGCGGAAAAACTGCCAGTTGCAGTCAGGGATGGTGTGGGCGTTGATCTGCCCCAGCCATGCGGCAAGGTTCTGTTTTTCGGTATCAGAAAGCGGGGTCCACAGCTTTTCCGGTGCGGTGAGGATGCCGCAGGCAATAGCCGCCATCTCCACATAACACTGGTCGTATTCCCCGGTGGTGCCCCAGTATTCGGGGTTTTCCGGGTCGGTGCCGGCGGCAAGACCCTTGCGGTAGATTTTTTCAAACTCCGGGTCAGAGCCGCCGCCCACCCAGAAGGGCACCAGCGCCCACAGCGGGCGGCTGAAGGCTTCCAGCTCAATGGCATTTTGGTTGTAGGTCACACCCGTCTCGCCCAGATGCAGCCGGGCGCAGCCTGCGGAATAACAGGGCTTGAGGGGGTCGAGAAATTTGTGCATCAGTGCGGTAAAATCCGCTTTGGTCTGCAAGTTCATCACCAGTACATCTCCCAGTCTTTGGTCAGGCGGGTCAGCGCCTCCATGTAAAAATAATCGCCCCAGCTCGTACATTCATCCACGCCCTCCGGGGTGCAGGTGTTGTAGGGGCTCTTTTTGCTGTAAGTGCCGTGCAGCAGCTGGCCGGAGCCGAGGGTACCAGGCTTTACCGCATAATTTGCGGCAAGGCTGGCCAGCATCTGCCGTGCCAGTGTGCGCCACTGGGCAGCTTCTGTTTCGTCCACATACTTTGCCGCTTCCAGCAATCCACAGGCCACGATGGCAGCGGAGGAGGAATCCCGGGGTTCGCCGCTTTCCGGGGCAAAGAGCATATCCCAGCAGGGGATCATATCCTCCGGCAGGCGGGAAAGGTAAAATTCCAGCGCCTTGCGGAACACATCCAAAAACTTTTCGTCGTGGGTGTAGGTGTAGCCAATGGCGCTGCCGTACACGCCCCACGCCTGTCCCCGTGCCCAGAAGCTGTCGTCCTTATAGCCCTGACAGGTGCGTCCGCCCTTGGGGGTGCCGTCCGGGTTCATAAAGAAGGTGTGGTAGGTGCTGCCGTCCGGCCGGAAGGAGTTTGCCAGCGTGGTGGCGGTGTGGGCAGCGGCGATCTCGCGGTAGTGGTCGCTACCGGTCACCTGCGCTGCCCAGTACAGCAGCGGCACATTGAGCATGCAGTCAATGATATAGCGGTAGTTGCCGGGGTCGTCCATAGTGCCCCATGCCTGCAAGAAGCGGCCGCTGGGTTGGTAGCGGGTCAGCAGCTGGTCGGCGGCGGCAATGGCGGCGTTTTTGCCGGTTTCGCTGCCCACCAGCTTCCACGCTGCCACGCAGGTGGGGCTGTACAAAAAGCCCATATCGTGGTGGTCCACCTCCACCTTGCGGGCAATGCGGTCCGCAAAGCTGTCCACCTGAATGAGGGCGGCTGTCTTGAATTTTTCGTCCCCGGTGGCCTCGTAGGCCAGCCAGATCTCACCGGGCCAAAAGCCGCAGGTCCACTGGTTATTGGCGCAGCCGGGGTAGATATCGTTCACACTGGAATGGTTCTGGCACTGGTAGGTGTAGAGGGGCAGATTGGTTTCCACCTGTTTGCAGGCATCGGCCAGTGCCTGCCGTGCCTCGGCGTCGGTCATCGCGTGGTTCTGGTAGGTTTTCATCATGATTACTCCTTAAATCCAAACGTAGGGATTTCTGCCCACCGCTGGCGCAGAAAGTGCATACCCAGCTTGGGGCGGCGGTCCCGGGTGAACAGACCCTTTTTGTTGCCGTCCACCCGCATGGGGCCCTGCACGGTGTCGTAGTCTGCAAAGTTCCAGACAAATTCTCCCACAAACCATGGGCGCTTGTCAAACTCTGCATCCAGACGGCGGTAGAACTCCACCTGAAACTCCTCACTGAACATCTCGGCTCCGGCGGTGTGCAGGCCTGCCACAGTGTCTGCGCCGTACTCGCTCATCATCACGGGCTTGTGCTGCTCTGCCCAGAAATCCAGCTCCTGATTCAAGCCGTAGCAGGCAGCGTCCATGTCGCCGGAAAGGTTGTACCAGCCGTAGTAGCGGTTGATGCAGACGATATCCATGGTGCGGGTGGTGATATCCTTCGTATAGTCGTTCTGGCAGCAGACGAGGGTGACGGGGCGGTTCTGCGGGTCCAGCTGATGCGCCAGCTCATACAGCGGGTGCCAGTAATCGTAGGCATCCTGCGGGAAGTGCTCCAGATCCGGCTCGTTGCCAAGGCTCCACAGCACCACGCAGGGGTGGTTTTTGTCCCGATGGATCATCTCGGCAAGCACCTGCCGGTGATGCTCCGCAAGGGGATATTCCTTGTAAGGATTCACCACCGCCCCGCCGCCGATGCCCACCGCAGGGGTCTCGTCCATGACCAGAATGCCCTCCCGGTCGCACAGATCGTAGAACTCCTCGGCGTAGGGGTAGTGGCTGGTGCGCACGGCATTGGCGTTTGCCCAGTGGATCAGATTCACGTCCTTCACGTTCAGCACCGGGTCAAAGCCGCGGCCGTGGGCGGTAAAGTCCTCGTGCTTGCAAAAGCCCTTGAAATAGAGCGGTTTTCCGTTCAAAAGCACCTGTGTGCCCCGCACCTCAATGCTGCGCACGCCAAAGGTCTGGTCGTAGACATCCGCCCCGCAGGTGATGTGCAGGGTGTACAGGTAGGGCGTGCCGGGTCTGGGCTCCCAGAGATGCACTTCCGGGATGATCAGGGTGCCCGCTGCGCCCTCGGCGCTTGCAACGGCGTTGCCGTCCGCATCCAGCACCGTGACACGGACAGGCGCGCTGCCGGTGGTTTTGACCGCGTACTGCACCGTGCCGTCCACGGCGGGCACTACGGTCACATCCTCGATATACTCTTTTGGGGTGGTGTAGAGCACCACCGGGCGGTGGATGCCCGCATAGTTGAAGAAATCAAAGTTCGGGCGGTTCTGGGGTGCGGCGGCGCGCTTGGCGGCTTCCACGCTGGGGATGCCCGCGTTGTCCGAGCCAAAGAAGGCCAGTTGTCCGTCCTCGTTGCCCACAGGCAGGGTGCTGTGGTTTACCCGGTTGTCGCAGGCGAGGGTCAACAGTGCAGTCTCGCCGGGATGCAGCAGGGCGGTAACATCTGCTTCAAAGGGGGTAAAGCCGCCCTTGTGCTGTGCAATGAGCTTGCCGTTCAGCCAGACCTTTGCGGTGTGAGTCACCGAGCCGAACCGCAGCACCACCCGCTGCCCTGCGCAGAAGGCGGGCAGGGTGACTTTGCGCTGATACCATGCCCAGCCGTAGTGGCGGCGCAGGGCGGTGGTCTGGTCGTTCTGGTCGTTGTAGCTGGCGGGCACGGCGATGGGCTGGGCATCCGGCAAGGGCTTTGCGGGATTGAACTGGTTTTCCACGCAGCTGCCCAGCGTAAACGCCCATGTGCCGTCAAGGCCCAGCTTCAGACGTGCTTCATTCTGTTCAGGATATAACATAACGCATTCCCTTTATTTGCAAAAAATGCGGGGCGCGGGTACTGCCCACGCCCCGCTTACGGGTGATTTGTTTAGCCCTTGATGCCGGTGGATGCCACGCCCTGCACAAAGTACTTCTGCAGGGAGAGGAACACGATCAGCACCGGGATCAGTGCCACCACAGAGGCCGCCATGATCAGGCCGTACTCTGCAGAATACTGGGTGATGAACATACGCAGACCGATCTGGATGGTCTTGAGTTCGGTCTTGGTCAGGTAGATCAGGGGGCCAAGGAAGTCGTTCCATGTGTTCACGAAGGTGAAGATGGTCAGGGTGGACAGGGCGGGCAGGCTGAGGGGCAGCATGATGTGCCACCAGATGCCGTACTCGCTCAGGCCATCAATGCGGGCAGCCTCACACAGCTCGGTGGGCACGCCCTCGTAGAACTGCTTCATCAGGAACACGCCGAAGGCGCTGAAGGCCTGCAGGCACATAATGGCCAGATGGGTGTTGTTCAAATGCCACGAGCTCATCATCATGAACTGGGGCACCATGTAGGCCTGCCAAGGCACTGCAATGGTGGCAATGTAGCCGAGGAAGAGCGCGTTTTTGCCCTTGAACTGCATCTTAGCAAAGGCGTAGGCTGCAAAGGAGGAAGTGAACAGTTGCAACAGGGTGACCACCACGGTGATCTTGACCGTGTTTTTCACAAAGGTCAGCAGCGGGATCTGGGTCCAGATGTCCACATAGTTCTGCCAGCGGGGATTTTTGGGGATCCACTGGATAGGGAAGCCGAACACGTCCTTATTCAGCTTAAAGGAGGAGGACAGCATCCACAAAAAGGGCAGCAGCATACAAGCTGTGATGACGATGAGGAAGAAATAGATCAGGAACTTGGAGATGAAATTGCGGCGCTTCTGAGAGGCCTCGGTCTTGATAATAGCAGCAGACATGGTTCTTCCTCCTTTCTCAGTTCTCGCCCTTGGAGCCGCGGAACTGGATGATGGTAACGATCAGCACCAGTACGAACAGCACCATGGAAATTGCACTTGCGTAGCCGTATTTCGGGGTATTGACGAAGGCCACATTATAGATGTAGTACACCAGCGTCATGGTAGCAGTACCGGGGCCGCCCTGCGTGATCATGTACATCTGGTCGTAGACCTTGAAGCCGGAGATGGTGAGCATAATGACCACAAAGAAGGTGGTAGGCCGCAGCTGGGGCAGAGTGATGTGCCAGAACTGCTGCCAGCGGTTTGCACCGTCCAGCTCGGCGGCTTCGTTCAGGTCCGGGTTGCAGCCCTGCAGGCCGGCCAGATAGATGACCATGTAGTAGCCCATGTTCTTCCACACGCTGAACAGGATGACCGTGATCATGGCGGTGTCCTTGCCGGCAGCCCAGCGGGGCAGGTTTTCCACCGCCACGCCGAAGAACTGGTTCAGGATCATGTTGATGGGGCCCATGGAGGGGTTGAAGATCATGTTCCATACCGCTGCCACCGCCACCAGCGAAGCAACGTAAGGGAAGAACGCCACGGTGCGGAAAAAGTTGCGCAGCTTCACGTTCTGGTTCAGCAGCACGGCCATGGCCAGCGAGCAGGCCAGCGTAAGCGGCACGGTGCCGATGACATAGACGATGGTGTTTTTCAAAGCCGCCTGAAAGATTTTATCGGTGGTGAAGAGCTTTACAAAGTTTTTCAGGCCGACAAATTCAATGGCGTGGCGGCCGTCCCATGCGCAGAAGGCCAGCGCAATGGCAAACACCATGGGCACCAGCGTAAACACGCAGAAGCCAATGAAGTTTGGCGCAATGAAGGAATACGCGATCAGAGAATCGCGGGTCGATTTTTTTAGCACTTTACGGGGAGTTTTATTCTGGACAGCAGCACTCGCCATAAAAGAGCCTCCTTTCCCGGAAGTATAACCATTTTTCCAAAAAATGAGCGGGGCGGGCGCTGTGCATACCCGCCCCGCTCGGACAGGGCTTTTTTCCGATGCTCGTCCACCGGAAAATGAATGGGGATCGAAAATGATGAAGAAGGAGAACCGCAACGTATTGCGGAAAACGCTTTATCAGCCGAGAACTGCGGGAACCTGATCGTTCATGTTCTGGATGCCCTCGTCCACGGTCTCGCTCATGGTCATAATAGCATCGTGCTCGGCGTTCAGAATGGTCTCGATATCAGATGCGTACTGGGTGTAGGGCATTTCCAGATAGACATTGCTGGTGGTCAGTGCATCCACAGAATTGCTGTCCTCGGGGAAGCCCTCGGTGGACTTGATGATCTCGGCGGTAGCAGCGGAGCCGCAGGCCGGGAAAGTGCCGGTCTTGGCAATGGCCTGTGCGCCCTCCTCGGAGACACACCAGTTGATGAAGTCGGCAGCGGCCTCTGCCTTGGGAGAATCCGCGTTGATGGCCAAGCTGGTCACAGTGCCCAGCGTAGAACCAGCCTCTGCACCGGCGGGGTGCGGGTACTTGACGATGCCCCAGTTGAACTTGGTCTCGGCATCCTTCATGTAAGCTTCCAGCGTGGAGATGAACCAGCTGCCCATGTTGACCATTGCGCACTGCTGGTTCTCAAAGGCTGCGGAGTAGTGCAGAGAAGAGGTCTTGAGGTAGCCGTAGTCCATGCAGATGCCGTCCTTCTGCTGGGCAATGACCATATCGTAGGTGGGCTTCATGAAGTCGTAGGTGCCGTCGATGATGGTGTTTTTGCCGTCCAGAATGGAGAACAGAGAAGCGGCAGAGCGCCAGGTGTGGTAGTGGCAGCCATAGACCTTGGTGTCGCCGGAGCCGCTGGTCATCTTGCGGGCCAGAGCATCGTAATCTTCCATTGTCAGGTCATTGGAGGGATACTCCACACCGGCAGCATCAAACAGATCCTTGTTGTAGTACAGCACCCAGAAGTCGCTGCGGAAGGGCACGGCGTAGAAGTTGCCGTCATCGGTGGTCAGCTGCTCGATGGTGCCGTTGAAATCGCCGGTGTCGCGGGTCAGCACCTCATTCAGAGGCTTGAGGTAGTCCAGATTGATCAGGTTTGCGTAGCCGGGGATATCCTTGATGGTCACGATATCCAGATCAGCGCTGCCGGCCAGCTGGGTAGCCAGAACGGTCATGTAATCGCTGGAGCCCAGATCCACCATCTCGATGGTCACGTCCTTGTGGCTTGCCATGTAGCCGTCGGCCATGGCCTGCCAGTAGGGAGTGGACTCCTTATCCCACACTGACCACTGCAGGGTAACAGGGCCTGCGGCTGCGGAAGCAGCGGTGGAACCGGCAGTGGAGGAAGCAGCGGTGGAGCTTGCAGAAGAGCCGCCACAGGCGCTCAGGGCAGCAGCTGCGCCGCAGGCAGCGGCAGCGGTAAGGAACGAACGACGAGAGATCTTTTTCATAAGTGTGTCCTCCTTCAGGGCAGTGTGTTTGTTCTGTGCAGCGGCCTCCCCCGTGCCGGGGAGCCGCTCGCTTTTGTTGACACTAGGATACCGCACAAACGCAAAAACCGGAATGGAAAAATTCCGGGAAGAGTTGCAGTTTTTCTGTATCTTTTAAAAAAAGATGTACTTTCTTACACTGGAGTCTGCACTTTCTTGTTCTCTTGCACAGTTTGCATCCGTGACGAGAGAAAAAAGCATATAAAGTACACAATTCTCATGAAAAAAGCCGTTGACAAACCGCGCCGGAATCAGTACTGTATAAAGGAAAGAATGCAAACTGTCACCAGAAAGGAGGCACCGTTATGAAGAGCAGCCACCGTTTCCCGCTGCGGCGGCAGATCGTGTGGGGAATGCGCTTTTTTACCTTTCTTACCTCTCTGGCCGTGGGCGCGGCGCTGTTCATTCTCTCCAACCAATATGTGCGTGCCAACTCCCTGCAGGCGGCAGAGTTCAACCTGCGGCTGGTGGCTACCTCCATCGAGACCAGTCTGGAAAGCGCCGATGCTCTTTTGAACTGGGCTTCCATTGACAGCACCGTGCGGCGGTACATCTCGCAGGAAAATATCAACGGCACCCAGACCATTGCCGCCTACGAAGCCATGCAGGAAAAATACTATTCCAGCACCCTGTACAGCCATATCCTCCGCTTTTTTGTTACCAATGAGAACGACCGGCATTTGCAGTTCGGCCCGCTGAACTCCTCGGCTGCGCTCAACCGCACCAGCGTAAAGCAGTTTCTCACCAAGGGGTACGGGATGCAGTTCGCCACCGACCCGCTGCTGCCCGGCAGTCCGAGCTGCATCGCCATCAGCCAGCCTGTCCGCTGCGGCAAGGGCACCTTGCACCGGGGCAGCACCTACCTTGCGCTGGATACCGCCATTATCACCGACCCGGCAGCAGGTTACAGCCTGACCGACGGCAGCGCGTTGTACTGGGAGATGGGCAGCCGCCTGTGGCAGATCGAAAACGGCAGCCTGACCGAGATTGAAAATCCGCTGCGGGAGGTGGACTACACCCTGCGCACCGGCAGCAATAACGGCGTGACAGAGCAGACCGCATGGCAGGGCAAGGTGCAGCTGGACGGCCAGAAGTATTATGTAGTCAAGGTAACACTGAACGGCCGCAGCGCGGCACTGGTACAGCTTTTGCCCGCAAATACCTTTTTGCTGCACTACGGCGTGTACCTGTGGCTGGTCGCCCTTGGCACTGCCATCATCTGGGGACTGAGCTTTTTGATGCAGCACTGGCTGGAGCGGGTCATCACCCGCCCGGTGGAGGCGCTGCAAAAGCGCATCGAAACCGTGGGCAGCGGCAACTTTGCCCCCGACCGCACGGTGGAGTGGAACAACGAGCTGGGCGACATCGGCCGGGGCATCAACCAGCTGGCTGAAAACGTGGACAGCCTGATGACCCGCCGGGTGGAGGACGAACGTCGCAAGCAGGAGCTGGAATACCGGATGCTGCAAAACGAGGTGAACCCGCACTTTATCTACAACACCCTCAACAGCATCCGCTGGATGGCTACCATCCAGCACGCGCCCGGCATTGCCGAGATGGTCACCGCCTTTGCACGGCTGACCAAAAGCATCTCCAAAGGCACCCAGAAGCTGGTGCCTTTGCAGGAGGAGCTGGCATTGCTCAACGATTACTTTACCATCCAGCAGTACCGCTACGGCGGCGACCTGGAGATTGAGGTCTCCCGCATTGAAAGCGAGACCCTTTGCCGGGACTGCATGATTCCCCGGTTCACCTTGCAGCCGCTGGTGGAAAACGCCATCTTCCACGGGCTGGAACCCAAGGGCGGCCACGGCAGCGTGCTGCTGGATATCTCCACCGACCCGGATACCGGGGACGTATTGCTGCGCATTACCGATGACGGCGTGGGCATGCCGCCGGAGCAGGTAGCTCACCTTCTGGACGAGCCCGCCGAGGGTGCCGAAAAGGCTGAAAAGTTCCGTCATGTCGGCCTGTGGAACGTGAACCGCCGCATCCGGTATTCCTTTGGCGAGGGTTACGGCCTGACCATTGAAAGTGAAGAGGACGTGGGCACCGAGGTCACCATCCGGCTGCCCTATCAACAGAAAGGAGACACCCATGCTGCGGATATTACTGGTGGATGATGAGCCGCTGGTGCTCATCGGCCTGCAGGGGATGCTGGAATGGGAAAAGCTGGGCTATACCGTCTGCGGCACCGCCCGCAACGGAAAGCTGGCGCTGGAACTCATTGAGCGGGAGAAGCCGGATATCGTCATTGCCGACGTAAAAATGCCGGTGATGGACGGGCTTACTGCCACAAAAACAATAAGATCCCTGGAACGGCAGGATGCAAAAACAATCCCTATTATTGCTATGACTGCAAATGCATTTAGGGAAGATGCAGAAAAGTGTATGGAAGCAGGAATGAACGCACATCTTGCAAAGCCATTAGATGATAAAACAATCAAGCAGACTATATGCGAAGAATTGAGAAGCAGTAGGGACAGGTGAAAATTTATTAAACCAGGAGGTTGACAAGGAGACGTATAGAGAAATATATTTGACAGACAGGAGATTTAATATGATTTCGAGAGCAAAGAAATATGTGGCAGTGTTACTGGTTTTTGTATGCGTGTGTATGATATTTTCTCCCCAGACTGCATATGCAGCCGAGGACAGTTCGCAGCATGAAACTGTCAAAGTCGGTTTCTTTGCCATGGATGGATACCATATGATGGATGAAGAGGGGAACCGCAGCGGTTATGGCTATGATTTCCTTCGGCTGATGGCCCGTTATTGGGATGTAGATTACGAATATGTCGGATACGATCAGAGCTGGGATGATATGCAGCAGATGCTTGAAGATGGCGAGATCGACATGGTAACATCTGCCCGCAAAACACCGGACAGAGAAGAAAAGTTTGATTTTTCACGTCCGATCGGAACCAATTATGGGATGCTGACCGTCCGCAGTGACAACAGCACGATTGTGGACGGCAATTACAGCACTTACAACTGTATGCGTGTGGCGCTTTTGAACGGAAACACCCGGAATGAAGAGTTTGCGGATTTTGCAGACAACAAAGGATTTACATATGTTCCATCTTATTTTGATACGACCGCAGAGATGGAGGAAGCCCTTCAGAGCGAAAAAGTTGATGCGATTGTTACCAGTTCTCTGAGAAAAACAAACAATGAGCGAATCGTGGATAAATTTGGCAGCAGCGATTTCTATGTCATTGTTAAAAAGGGCAATACAGAATTGCTGAATGAGATCAATTATGCGATCGATCAGATGAATGCGGTTGAGGGTGACTGGAAAACGACGCTTTACAATAAAAATTATGAAAGCATAGAAACTAAGAATCTGGAATATACGGAGCAAGAAAAAAGTATTATTGCACAATATTCCAAGGACAACCCAATTCGTGTTCTGTGTGATCCGACCCGTTATCCATATTCTTATAATGAAAATGGTGAGATGAAGGGGATTATCCCGGATTACTTCCGGAAAATTGCAGACTATGCCGGGATTTCCTATGAGTTTCTTACACCTGCCACCAGAGATGAGTATATTGCTTATCAGAAAAATAAGGAAGCCGCAGATATGAGTATCGATGCACGCCTGGAAACAGATAACTATGCTGAGACGAAAAAATGGGGGCTTACTGCACCTTTCATTACAATGCAGCTGGCAAGGGTGACACGGCGTGACTTTGATGGAGAAATCAATGTTGTTGCTACGGTTGACCAAACAGCATCAAATTCAATTGCAGATGCAATGGCACCCGGCGCAGAAAAGCTGATGTGCAGTACCCGGCAGGAAATGATGGAAGCTGTCCGTAAGGGTAAAGCCGATGCTGCCTTCGTCTACTATTACATGGCACAGGCGTTTGTGAATAGTGACACTACGGGCACCATGACATATACGCTGCTGGGACAGCCTACATTCACCTACCGCATGGTAGTTTCGTCAACAGAGAACCATGCGCTGGCTGGTATTCTGACGAAAGCAATGTATGCCATGCCAAAAAATCTTGTCGAAGATCTAGCAGCACGGTATACCACATACAAAGCAGCAGAGCTGACATTTGTTGACTGGATCCGTCTGCATCCTGTTGCTACTGTTTGGGTTCTTCTTATTTTCGGATGGCTGCTGACTACTATGGCTATGATAGCAATGCGTCTCAGTGCAAGAAAAAAAGCTCAGAAGGCAGCCCAGGAGAAGGCTGAGGAAATGGCGGAACTGGCAGAGCATGCGCAGGCTGCAAACAAGGCAAAAACAGCATTTCTGTCACATATGTCCCATGATATGAGAACACCGATGAATGCAATCATGGGATTCACCGGTATTGCAATGAAAAATAATCCGTCAGACGAAGTGAAAAATTGTCTGGAAAAGATTGATGAAAGTTCAGAGCATTTACTGTCGCTGATCAATGACTGTCTCTTATATACATCTCCGAGCCCACGAGACATGCGCA
>ENA-OYWR01000667-OYWR01000667.1-human-gut-metagenome-genome-assembly--contig:-NODE-667-length-13540-cov-14.980942_pt1 | contig 13540 bp, 9 predicted proteins | sample MGYA00244816_ERZ653408 | MGnify/ENA primary metagenome ERZ653408 (study PRJEB26926, sample SAMN06165138) | human gut metagenome | biome: ENVO:00009003; feature: ENVO:2100002; material: ENVO:00002003... | reverse complement strand
ACACTTCTAGCTTCGTCGGCAGCGTCAGATGTGTATAAGAGACAGTATCTATACTAATTTTCATTGTCAATATGTTTTGTACTGATTTTGACTTTTTCAGCACTTTTTTGTTTTCAATGTCACTGAATAGTTTTCTTTTATACTATCATAACAGCTTACGCCGCATATCAGACTCACATATATTCACCAATATTATGTCGGGTCCAATTTTCACAATCTTAACCCATGGAATACAATATTCGTAATCCCTGCAAAATATTCCCATATATTTTCCCGGTCCCGGTACGATAATCGCACAGATTTTGCCACAGACCGGGTCAAACTCAAGGTCACGCACATGCCCGATGTATCTGCCCTCTTCCACACTCACAACCTCTTTTTCGCATAAATCCAGAAAACGCATAAAACAGACCTCCCTTGGTCTATCTTATGCGTATCTTTTTGATTTTGTGCTTATAAAAGCGTTTTATTCATAAAATTATACATTAAATCTGAAAAGAATTACATCTCCGTCCTTAACAACGTACTCTTTTCCTTCCATGCCTACGATGCCCTTTTCTCTTGCGGCTGCAAGGCTTCCATTGTCGAGAAGATCCTGATAGTTGACTACCTCCGCCTTGATGAAGCCACGCTCGAAATCAGTATGTATCTTGCCGGCTGCCTGTGGTGCCTTTGTACCTTTCTTTATAGTCCATGCACGGCACTCATCCTCTCCTGCTGTGAGGAAGGAAATAAGTCCGAGAAGTGAATAGCTGGCTGCTACAAGCTTATCGAGACCGCTTGACTCAACACCTAAATCCTCAAGGTACTCCTTCTTTTCGTCCTCATCGAGATCTGCAAGCTCCTGCTCAATCTGTGCACAGATAACAAATACCTCTGCGCCCTCTTCCTTTGCCATTTCTCTTACCTTTGCAACATGCGGATTGCTTGCGCCGTCATCTGCGAGGTCGTCCTCTGATACGTTTGCTGCGTAGATGGTAGGCTTTGCTGTAAGGAGATTATATCCCTTGAACCAAAGCTGTGCATCCTCATCATCAGGCACTTCAAAGGTTCTGGCCATCTTTCCGTCCTCAAGATGAGCCTTTACTGCCTCAACAAGCTCAAGCTCCTTTGCAAGTGTCTTGTCCATTCTTGCCTGCTTTGCAATCTTTGCAATTCGCCTGTCAAGAATCTCAACATCCGAGAAAATAAGCTCAAGATTGATTGTCTCGATATCTCTTGCAGGATCTACAGAGCCATCTACATGGATAATGTTTGTATCCTCAAAGCAGCGCACTACGTGTACGATTGCATCTACCTCACGGATATTTGCAAGGAACTGGTTTCCAAGTCCCTCACCCTTACTGGCTCCCTTCACAAGACCTGCGATATCAACAAATTCGATTGTTGCAGGTGTAACCTTCTTTGTGTGATAGAGCTCTCCGAGCTTTACGATTCTCTCGTCAGGCACTGAAACAATACCTATGTTTGGGTCGATTGTAGCAAAAGGATAGTTTGCTGAAAGCGCTCCTGCCTTTGTGAGTGAGTTGAATAATGTAGACTTTCCGACGTTCGGAAGTCCGACGATGCCGAGTTTCATGGTATATATATCTCCTTTAAATTGATTTCATATGTATTTTGTGTATCGGATGTTTGTTGATACAACTATGTAGTGTACCACATTGCAAGAGATTTGTACATAACCTAATGTGCAGGAAGGTTTTCACATTTTATTATTCACTTACCATCTCATCACACTTAATCTGCTCGATATGTATGGCAAGGTAGCCTGTCTCATTGTCCAAAAACTCATGATTTAAGTCCTTTCCAAGCTCATTACATATCTCACCTGCCAGTGCGAATGACTCCGGATAATTTTTCTCGATAAACTGATTGAGATCAACCTTTAATTTTTCTCCGGTCGCGGCTCTTGATACCATGTGGCGGATATGGTTCATGAGGCGGTTGTAGGCCATAGTAGTGACATCTATGTGCTTTCCAATCTTTTCCTCTATAAATGTGGCGCATTTTCGAACTGCTGCCGCCATCTCCATGGCATCCGATACCTTTGAATTGTTTAAGGATGTATGAATATGAAGAGTAATGTAGCCGATCTCATCATCAATTATATCAATTTGTTTTTTATCCTTTAGTATATGGCGTATATTCTCAGCTATCTTGTACTCCTTATAAAACATCACACGGATGTCATCGTTTAAAGGATTGCTGATCTGTTCTTTGTTTTCCATACGCTTTACAGCAAATGCTATATGATCTGCCATAGGAAACAATATGCTTCTGTCTATATGACCAAACTCATGCTCTGCATTATCGAGCAGTGTGTTTGCAATCTCAAGATACTCCGGCTCGATGGATTTTACTATGTCCTTTGCCGGACCTCTGTCCCTTGTCTGGGTCAGCTCATACAGTGAATCCTCTTCCGTTGGCTCGACAGACTGTGTAATTTTCTTTCCAAAACCCACACCCTTTCCGACTATAAGATATTCTCTTGCGCTCTTGTCCTTTACCGCAAGCACTGTATTGTGATTTAAGACCTTTGTGATTCTGTACATATCATTCCCCTGACATTTATTAATGTACTCCTGATAATTTATACGAACTATTTATTATTAACATAACCTGACAATTCAATTATCATGAAGTATGAATTACTTCTCGTAGGTGTCAACTGCGTAGAGAGGCTCTCCTGCCTTAATCGGTCCGTCTGTGATGAGGCGGATTTTCTGATTATCTTTTAGCTCTGTGCAGATGACGGGAGTGGTAACTGATGGTGCGTTCGCCTTTAAGTAGTCAAGGTCAAGCTTCATGAGCACATCGCCCTTATTAACATGGCATCCTGCCTCAACCTGTACGTCAAAGCCTTTACCCTCGAGCTTTACTGTATCAATTCCTACATGGATTATCATACCAATTCCTGAGTCGGTTGTAAATCCCAAAGCATGCTTTGTATCAAAAACGAATAAAACAGTTCCATCCTCAGGTGCTACAACTACCCCCTCCTCAGGTGTGACTACTGCTCCGTCACCCATCATTTTGCCGGCGAAGGCCTCGTCCGGCGCTGTTGAGAGGTCTGCTGCTATTCCTGTCATAGGGCTTGAGATGATAACTGTGCTTATCGGCTCTGATTCAACATCCGAATCCTGTGCTTTATCAGAAGAGGTGGTTGAATCTTTTGTCTTTGATGCGCTTGCTATATTATTTTCTACTGCATCGTCCTCGAAATGTTCCTCTGTCACACTCGCAAGATAATCCTCCAGATCTGATTTTATCACTGTTACTCTTGGTCCATAGATAATCTGTACGCCCTGTCCCTTGTGCACGACTCCTGATGCTCCTGTTGATTTAAGAAGCGCATCGTTTACCTTTTCTGGGTCAATTACTGTGATACGAAGCCTTGTCGCACAGCAGTCCACATCTGAGATATTGGCTTTGCCGCCGAGACCTCGTGATATGGTCTGTGAGAGCTCATCTGCTACAGACCCTGCTTTTTCGTCAGAGTTCTTTACGTCCTTGGCCGCTTTTCTTTCATTTACATCTGCCTTGGTGTAGAGCTTTGTCTCTGTATCGTCATCCTCACGGCCCGGAGTCTTGAAATCAAACTTCTTTATAAGGAAGCTGAAAATAAAGTAATACAGTAAGAAATATACTATTCCCACCGGAATCACGAGCATCCAGCTTGTCTTTTCATTACCCTGCAATATACCAAACAGGAAGAAATCAAGTAATCCTCCTGAGAAAGTAAGTCCTACAGCGATGTTTAAAATATGTGCTATCATGTATGCGCTTCCTGCGAGCACTACCTGTACTGCAAAAAGAGCCGGTGCTACGAAAAGGAATGAGAACTCAAGAGGCTCTGTGATTCCTGTAAACATACATGCAAGTGTTGCAGAAAGTAAAAGGCTTCCTGCCTGTTTTTTCTTTTCCGGCTTTGCACATTTATACATTGCAAGTGCTGCTCCCGGAAGACCGAAAATCATGAAAATGAACTCTCCCGAGAAATATCTTGTGGCATCGGCACTGAAATGTGCGATGTTTGCAGAGTCAGCAAGCTGTGCGAAGAAGATGTTCTGTCCACCCTCAACCATATGTCCTGCAACCTCCATCGTTCCACCGACTGCCGTCTGCCAGAACGGCATGTAAAATACATGGTGCAGTCCGAATGGAATAAGTGCTCTCTTTATGATACCAAAGAGAAGTGTTCCGAAATATCCTGTTCCTGTCACCACTCCGCCGAGTGCATAGATTCCGTTCTGCACTGTCGGCCAGATAAAATACATTAAGATTCCTACAAAAAGATATACCACTGTTGATATGATAGGCACAAATCTTGTTCCACCGAAAAATGACAATGCATTCGGCAGCTCAATCTTGTAGAAACGGTTGTGTAGTGCTGCCACTCCAAGTCCTACGATAATTCCGCCAAACACGCCCATCTGCAGCGACTGGATACCGCATACTGATGTGATGGTTCCATCAAGCACATCCTTTGCAATGCTTCCGTCTGCAAGGATTTTTCCGGAAATCTTGAGCATCGCATTGATTGATACATTCATAACAAAGTATGCTATGACTGCTGAAAGTGCTGACACCTCTTTTTCCTTCTTTGCCATTCCGATTGCTACTCCGACCGCAAAAATGAGCGGAAGGTTATCGAATATGGCACTTCCGACCGCATTCATGATTACAAGAAGCGCATGGAGTATAGTCTTATCTCCGAGCAGCCACTGTAAACCATAGGTCTCAATTGTTGTGGTGTTGGTGAATGAGCTTCCGAGTCCTAAAAGCAAGCCTGCTACCGGAAGGATTGCGATTGGAAGCATGAAGCTTCGTCCTACTCTCTGCAGGACGCCAAAAATTTTGTCTTTCATGAGCTTTTCCTCCTATAAATGCAGGGTATGTATTGATTTGCACCTATCATTCTTTTTTGCTCCAGCGACAAAAAGGAGGCACTTATCATACACTAACCCTGTTAAAAGTTATGTACGACAAATGCCTCCCTAAAAGTAACACGTCTGCTTAAGTTTATATCACAGAAGCCTTATTATTTCAACACAATTTTCCTTACAAGTCTATTTTTTGTTAATCATGCTGTTTTTATACATGTTTTTTTGTGAATTATGTCTAATATCTTTTTTCTCCAAACGCCTCCATGTTTCCATCACCATAAAGCATTCTTCCCCAGTGATGCCCTCTGATGAATACACAGCCTTTTGTACGATGCGCATATACTCGTCCCAGTGGATTCCGCAATAATCCGGTCCGCAGTATTTTTCCTTAAGGTTGGCCAGATAAAGCTCATCTGTCCTGTTTTTTGAAGGATGTCCCAGTCCTTTGTAGATGCGGTTGTTTATCATTATTGCTGCCCTGCTGTAACGGCATTTTTTCACCCTTTTTGCAAGTCTTGCTTCCCACAAAATATTTCTTCGCCTTTTGATATAAACTATGATGGCTGTAAGTGCAGTCAGAAAAATCACACAGAGTGAGGTTTTTAAAATCACCGGTGGTATATGAAGTCTCGTTTTTGAGTTCTGAGCAGCTGTACGTTTATCCGCACCTGACTGTGAACCATAAGCATTCTCACTTCCATCACCTGACTCATATTGGTTTGAGGCAGTGTTTGCTGTAGTATCGTTTGCTGTGCCATCATTTTTTACATCTGTATTTTCATTTTCTGCATCTTGATCTGCTGCATCTTCATATGCATTATCTTCATTTGCCGCAGCATCATTCATATTCTCAGTATCATCCAAAGCATCACCGGCATTCGTTTTCTTTCCTTTGACACCAATATAGTCAAACGGATTCTCACCTGTCACATACTCAAAATATCCCGGTGTCATCTCCACCGGAATCCATCCGAAATCATCCAGATATATTTCAACCCAGGCATGCGACTGTGAATCCTTCACCTCACATATATCCTCATCATTTTCACCGGATTTGAAGCTGTCCTCCTTTGCACAGTATCCGCTTACATAACGGCATGGAACGCCCATCTGTCTGAGTATCATCGTGCCAGCCGATGCAAAATGCACACAAAAGCCCTGTCTGCTATTTGAGAGGAAATTATCAACTACATCCTTACCGCCTGTGGAAGGAGGATTTTTGCTGTACTTAAAAGCCTTCGATGTCAGAAACTGCTGCACCAGTTGTGCTGCCGCAATCCTGTTGGCATCATTTTCTCTTATATCGCCTGTGTACATCATATTGCTTGTGAGCTGTCCTGTCCTAAGAAGCAGCTTCACATCTTTTGCAACAATTCCGTCACCGCCCTGCTTTTCAGTATAGTTTTCCATTACATAATCATTGTATGCCGCATAGAAATCATTGTTGACCTCAAGAGGCTGCTCCGGCTCAAGGATAGACATTTCCAGACAACCATCGAAAAAGCCGGGACACGCCGACACCTCGATAGTCTTTGTCGCTTTATCCTTTGTGATAACAAAGTCTTCGTCAAAATCTATATCGCCCTTGGCATCTATACTGTACGGGTCGATACAGTACGGCAAATAGGTGTATTTGGTGGAAAGCTTCTTCATCGTGATTGTATACTTTTCGGTGGCCGGATTGGTCTCATCATCATAATAACCATCAAGCAGCGTGGCTAATCCGATTGTAGTCTGCCAGGCTGTCATCCTTGAAGCATCATGATACTCTTTTTCCATCCCGGAAAAATCAGACTTTTTAATCCATCTGCCATTCTCATAGGTATCACCGTAGAAGCTTCTCAGATAAACATTAGAAGGTACTCCTGCCTTTGCTTCTACCGTCATCACTGTTTTTTCACTGTAGCTTGGATAGTGATTACTAACCGTGCCATCCTGTAAATCAATTTCCACGCTGAAGAATGATTTTACGCTGCCCTCCAAATCCTTTTGAAAGGCAAGCATCTGTGGCTTTTTATCGGCAAGTGTATCAGCAAGAGGTTTAAATGAAAATACACATATGAAAAGTACTGCAGACACTGCCGCCATGTATAAAAACGCCGCCGCTATCCTTAAAGCCTCATTGCCCTGTGCACTGCCATTTGCATCATATCCTGCCACTGTGCGTGCGTTGCCATCTGCGATAAGACACCAGAGTGTACACAGCGTGAGCATAACAACCTCGCTGACACTTGGGCTTTTGCCTATGCACAGCTGCACCACAAGCATAAGCGTTGGAAATAATGTGAGCATGCGTCTTCTTTTAATTTGAACCGCCAGTGTCACCAGCAAAAGCATAACTATAAACGATACAAAGCCAACAAATGCCCCCGCAAAGGCTTTATCGCCCTTTGGACAGACAAATGAAGTGCCATAGTACACATTTATCATCTCAAGATACCTGCCCTTTACATACAAAAAGCCGTCTTTTATATGCTCTGCAGCCTGCCAGTTTGCAATAAATACACCAAGCACAAATACAAGCAGCAGCCCCGTATTTATCGCATGGCGCACCCATTTTCTTGTGTCAAGCGATGTAAGCCTGTTTATAAAGCCGCTTATCACCGAAAAAATAAACAGCCACACATACACATAATATGGGCATCTCACATGTGAAACGGTCGTATTCACAACAGACACTGCACACACCGTAAGAAGTACTGCTGCAGCTGCATTGGCAAGTTCAGTAAGCAGGACACCAAGCACTGCAAATGCATTATTATAATCAGGCTTTATCTCATTTATATCAGATCTCTGCCATCTGCTTTTCCTAAATGACAATCTCGTTTTTTTCATCCGCTCTGCCAACTATCTCCTCTCCCCTTTTTATCTGAAGTCTTCCATCCACGCTAAGCAGACACACAAGCTTTTCTGCCCGGTACTTTTCCTCATACAAAAAAAGCGCATCATTCTTTGTATCCGGCTTTATTTTAAGAAAACTGTTCAAAAATATGTAAAAGCCCTCCTCGTCATCCACTCTGGCTCTCACAATATCGTTTATTGAGGTATCATACCATGCCACATAATGAGAGCATTTTTGATCCATAAGCGAAAAAGAAAGCGAGACGAGAAGCTTCATAAAAGCATCCGCCTGTCTGCCTTTCTTTATCCCCCTTAAATCTGCTACTATGGCCACGGCACATGCCTTTGGCAGGCTGTTCTCCTTTACCATCAGCTCATCAGTCCTTGCAGAAAGCTTCCAGTGCACACTCTGCAGCCTGTCACCGTTTTGAAACTCTCTGACATCAAACAGCTCCGACGGATCATATCCCGGTCTTAAATCATCATAGATATCAGAATCCCCAAAGAAATTTCTTACTCTGTCCGTTATCCTCACAGGAATCTCATCAATCTGCGGCATCACCTCAACATTTGCATATTTTTTAACTCTTTTCGTGACATAAAAAAGCCTTGAAAAATCATATAGCTTTATCCTTACAAGCTCAAATTCATAATTGCCGCATAGGTTTACGCTGTAAAAAAAATCACCGCCTCCTGACAGCCATTTTGTACTTTTTTCACCGGATAAATTATTTTTCACCGTTACACGGTATTTTACACCATCAAAGCCTGCCTCCTTCAGCCGGCAGGAAAGACTCACCCTGATACTCTCGCCCTGTGTGGCGATAGCTATCGGAATGTTTATAGCTGCCACTGCCCGGTGCGCCTTTACAAGCAATGCTATAAATGTCAGCACCATAAACACACACATAAAGCAGCCAAGCAGTGCCAGCGCAGCATTACCGTATATCATCGACATATAAAAAACTATTGCCGCAGTAATTATTCCTATCAAAAAACTAATCACGATTACCTGCCTTTTTCACATAAGTTGTCGGCTGTTTAACAGCCTTTAGTATCTCATCTATCACTGAAAGCTCTGATACGTGTGATACTCTCGCCTTGGTATTTAGCACGATTCTGTGCTTTGTCACATCCGCAAATACAGAAACCACATCAGATGGTATAACATAGCTTCGCCCACTCAGATACGCATACGCCTTTGCCATCCTCACACACGCAATCGTACCTCTAGGACTCACTCCAAGCTCAATATACGGACTTGTCCTTGTCGCATCAACCAGATCCACAATGTACGAATAAATGCTGTCATGTATAAACACCTGCTCAACCTCTCCCTGCATCTCAACAAGTCCCTGTGCATTCATAACAGGCTTTATCGTATACTCATCAGCCTTCACACTTTTGCCCTTTGCGATATCCACCTCTGCATCATGTGAAGGATATCCCATGCTCATACATATCATAAACCTGTCAAGCTGTGACTCCGGCAACAGCTGTGTACCGGCGCTGCCCTTTGGATTTTGAGTGGCCATCACTATAAACGGCTCCGGGACCTTCCTGCTTATTCCATCCACAGTGACATTTCCTTCCTCCATAACCTCCAGGAGCGCCGACTGTGTTTTGGGACTTGTCCTGTTAATCTCATCTGCCAGAAACAGATTACACATCACGGCACCCTCGCGGTACACAAACTCTCCGGTCTGCTTCTGATACATCGAAAAGCCAAGTATATCAGCAGGCAGCACATCCGGAGTGAACTGTACTCTGTGATTCACAAGCGCCATCGCCCTTGAAAAAGCTACTGCAAGCGTAGTCTTTCCCACTCCCGGCACATCCTCAAGCAGTATATGTCCACCTGCCAAAAAGGCAGCAAATGCCTTGATGATACAATCATCCTTGCCCTTTACTGCCTTTTTTACTTCGTCTATCACTAACTGTGCATTATTCATTTGTCTTATCCCCCGGTTAATCATTTTAAACTGCCGATGATCATCTTCATCATCTTATTCATAAATAGCTATATATATTTTACATATTTAGTATCAATATTTCAACTTTTATCCCTTAAATTAAACAATTCTTAAACCGTATTAATCATCTCTGCCGCTACACTGTTCCGGTGATGACAAGTGTGCTCTCACCCGGTGTGACAACCCACGCTCCGGTTGTGCTATCCTGTGTATAGGTTGCAGCCGGAACAGTGATTGCACCTGCCGTGCTCGAAAATGTGCCAGTCGCCTCATTGTAAGTGTAATCTGTAGCTGCAGTCCAGGCTGTGCCGTTTAATGCGGCTGTAAGATTGTTCAAAACCGGAGCAAATGTGTCTGTTATAACCACGCCTGTGGTATTGGTTGCCGCAACGCTTCCGTAGTTTTGAATCCTGAAAGTATAGGTCAGTGTACCGTTTTCCGTCACAGGAACAGGGCTTACTGACTTAGTAATTGCAAGATTTGGTGCAGCCTCGGCATTTACTGTCTCTGCTGCTGTGACCGGAGTGATTCCGGTGCCGCTAACTGTAGCAGTGTTTGTGACAGATGCCTCTGTGCCAAGAGGAGCATACTCATTTAACGCTGCCTCATAGATGACAGTTGCATTGCCACCTGCCGGGACATTTATGCCTGTGATGCTAAGAGGCGGTCCCTGGGTTACTGCAGGCGCTGCCTGGAGTGTGCCGTTTGTATAGTATTTTACGGTATTATTCACATAGGTTAATGGTACAAGAGTGTTGGTGTTAAAGGTATAAGCACCTAGATTGTCAGAAAGTGTCAGACCGTTTATTGCTGTATTTCCGGAGTTTACGATGCTCACCACATAGGTTATTGTATCGTTTTGATTGTAGGTGTTTTTGACTGCTGTTTTCGTAGCAGAAAGCACCTCCAGTATTTCTCCGACTGCTATATTTGAATTGGCTACATTGTTGCCATAACGAAGCTGTGCCTGATTAGTAAATCGTGCCATATATTTTCCATCCTTTCATATATTCAAGTATGGTTTAATATATGACACAAATCTACAAATGCCACAGATTATTTACTGTCCTGTTTATTTTTCTCCACATCAGCCTTTTTGATAAGCTCTAGAAGCTTTTCAAGCTCCTCCTCATCCACGCCGGTGTAGCCTGAAAGCTCACTAAGGCTCGGCTCAAAACCCTTATCGGATTTTAGTTTCTCCACTGCACGGTTTACTAATGAAACTTTTCCTACAACAGTATTCTCGCTCTCATCCTCACCGGTCTGCTCCCTGATACACTCTTTCATAGACTCCTCTATGGCATCCAAAAGCTCTTTTTCCACATCTATCTCATCCCCGCAGCCGCAGAGCTCAGTAAGGCACATGAAAAGTCCCATGTTTCCCTCCTGTACTACGTCCTCAAAGCCCTCTGATGTAACGGCAAGCTTCTTTGCCATGGCAAGCACACTTTTGAGCCAGAAATTTGATATAGTGTGTATCACACTCTCATCACCTGCAAGCAGCTTTTTGTACATATCGTCCTGCTCGGCCTTTGTGTAATCAGGTATCTCTTCAAGCTCCTCAAGATACATCCTAAACATAGGTGAATCCGGGATAAGGCTGTCCTCGTCTATATCAGGCTCAGCTTCATTATCCTGCTTGGCCTTATTATTCTTTCCACCTGCTATGGCATCCATCGAATCTCCTTCTGAGTATATTACATTGTTTAATGCAGCATTTTCAGACGATTCATCCACATGTAATTCGTCCTGTGATTCATCCTCATAATCACCTGCACTCTCATTCTCCTGCTCATGTGGTGTGATGAGAAATTCAAATACCATATCCTCCTGCGCCTTATTAAGCTCCATATCCTTAAAATAAGACATGATTTCATCTCTGCCTATCGGCTCCGCTGATGTCCTGATAATCTCGGCCACGCTCTGCACTGTCTCTATAAAGGTATTCTGATCTAACATATTTTACACTCTCCTGTCTGATTTCCAAAAAATACGTAACTATATCAATCCCTGTATAAAAATAAACAAAATTAAAAGCGGCAGTATGAACTGAAAATACGGCTTAAGCTTCCTTGAAATCTTAAGTCCTGCTCCTGTATTTGCCTCATCTATATACTTATCAAAGCCCCAGCCCCACTTTGTCACACAAAAAAGCAGATAAACCAGTGAGCCAATCGGGAGAAGCAGATTGCTTACCATAAAGTCCTCGCTGTCAAGCACATCCCTGCCTCCTATGAGGTGCAGATTGCTCCACACATTGTATCCAAGTACACACGGCATACTTGCAATAAGTATTATCACACCATTTATTAGCGCAGCCTTGTTTCTGGACCAGCCAAACATATCAATGGCAAACGACATGATATTCTCAAATACCGCAATAACGGTTGAAAAGCTGGCAAAGGTCATAAACAAGAAGAAAAGACAGCCCCATATGCGGCCTCCCTGCATATTTACAAACACATTTGGCAAAGTGATAAAGATAAGGCTTGGTCCTGCGTCTACCTCCACCCCATAGCTGAAGCAAGCCGGGAAAATGATAAGGCCTGACATTATAGCTACAAATGTATCAAGAGCACATATTTTGGCACCCTCACCTGCAAGAGTGCAGTCCTTTCCCATATAGCTGCCGAATATCTCCATTGCGGCCACACCCAGACTCAGCGTAAAAAACGCCTGATTCATGGCTGCTGTTATTACATTCTTTATTCCAATTTCAGAGACCGCATCCAGATTTGGAACAAGATAGAATTTCACTCCTTCCAAAGCCCCTGAAAGTGTGATACTGTGCACAGCAAGGACAATGATAAGCAAGAGCAGAGCACTCATCATAAATTTACTGATTTTCTCAAGCCCATTCTGCAGACCACGGCTGCACACCAAAAAGCCAAGCACAACCGTAACTATCATCCAGAAAGCCATCTGCTTGGGGTCTGCAAGCATGTTTCCAAATGCAGCTGCCGTGTCATCAGTATTCATGCCTGATGTAAAATCTCCCTTTAGGAATTTAAAGAAATACGCAACCATCCAGCCTGAGACTGTTGTGTAATACATCATGAGCATGTAGCAGCCAAGCATGGCTATCCATCCGTGAATATGCCATTTACTGCCCTCTTTCTCAAGAGCCTTGTAGCTCATCACAGCACTTTTTCTGCTGGCTCGGCCTACAGCAAGCTCCATCGTAAGCACCGGAAGTCCCATGCATACCAGAAATATAAGGTAAAACAGTACAAAAATACCGCCACCGTTTTGACCTGTCACATACGGAAAACGCCATACATTGCCTATGCCTATAGCGCATCCTGCACTTACCAGTATAAATCCCAGACGTGATTTAAATGATTCTCTTTTCATATTTATATATCTCCTATTGTTATTGCGTTACGTTATCACCCTGCTGTGAGCATTGACTATTGCTTTGTGCTTTATTACTCTCCTCAAAGACTCGCAGCTCCTTTATTGCCTGTCCACCCATCAGATAGAGAATACCTGTATTGAATATAGTCATAAGGCCGATTCCTACATCTCCGAGATCCCAGACAAATGTGTATGCCGCGATACCGCCTACAAACAGCATAACAAGAGCCAGCACCTTGTACATGGTCTGTGAAATCCAGTTATCCCCAAACAGGTACGCAACATTACTCCTTGCATAAAAAAGTATACCAAGGAAGGTGGAAAAGCTGAATAAAAACAATGTGACTGCTATAAAAATAACTCCAAAATCTCCAAGATGATACCTCATAGCTGACTGTAATAAATCCATGCCCTCTTTCCCTGCCACTATATTCTCCGGTGCAGTGAGCATGATCATTGCCGTACAGCTGCAAATCACTATCG
>ENA-OYWR01000641-OYWR01000641.1-human-gut-metagenome-genome-assembly--contig:-NODE-641-length-13893-cov-5.243749_pt1 | contig 13893 bp, 10 predicted proteins | sample MGYA00244816_ERZ653408 | MGnify/ENA primary metagenome ERZ653408 (study PRJEB26926, sample SAMN06165138) | human gut metagenome | biome: ENVO:00009003; feature: ENVO:2100002; material: ENVO:00002003... | reverse complement strand
GCGCATGTCTCGTGGGCTCGGAGATGTGTATAAGAGACAGATTTATGCAAATAAGGGATTTACACACCTGCAGACATTTTTAAATGTACTGATCAATAATGCGGGACTCTTATGCATTACCTGTGGAATGACATGTGTTATGCTGACAGGTGGAATCGACATCTCGGTTGGTTCTCTTGTAGCTATGGACTGTATGTTTCTTGCGGTCGGAATGGAGAGATGGAACATGAACGCAGTGGTTCTTTGTATTCTGGTCCTTTTGATCGGCGTTGTATTTGGAATTGTACAGGGTTTCTGTGTCGGATATTTAAATATCCAGCCATTTATTGTGACGATGGCGGGAATGTTCTTCGCAAGAGGTATGACGGCTGTGATCTGTACGGATCAGGTATCGATCAGCAGCAATGAATTTTTTGTAAAACTTGCAAATGCCAAGATCAAACTTCCGTTTGGATCTTATGTCAATGGTAAAGGCGTGGTACAGGTACCGTTTATCCGTATTTCCGTGGTTGTGGCACTGGTAGTGTTAGTCGTGGTATTTCTGATGCTCCGCTACACCAAATTCGGAAGAAGTCTTTATGCAGTTGGCGGCAGTGAGCAGTCAGCGACCATGATGGGACTTGATGTGAAAAAGACAAAATTAAAAGCTTATGTGTTATCTTCTTTCCTCTGTTCGATCGGCGGTATCTGCTATTGCTTGAATACCATGTCCGGCAACGTGCAGCAGGCACTTGGATTAGAGATGGATGCCATTGCATCATCCGTTATCGGTGGAACGCTCCTGACCGGAGGAGTTGGAAATGTGATCGGTTCCTTCTTCGGTGTACTGATCAACGGTACAATCTCAACTCTGGTAAAGACCAATGGTAAGCTCTTAAGTTCCTGGTCGAGCATCGCAGTTGCAGCATTACTTTGTTTCTTTATTGTGTTACAGAGTATTTTTGCAAAGATGAAAGAGAGCAGTAAATAATAAAGTGAATAAGAAAAAGCTGTCGCACAGAGAAAATTCTCTATTTATGTGCGGCGGCTTTTTGGTATATAATGAAAAGCAGAGGTTATGGGTTCGGAGGAGATATGTTAAACAAAAGGTGGGTATCAGCAGGAATCACGGTACTTGGGGCAATATTTTTGCTGGCAGGATGTGGAGAAAAAAGAGGGCAGCGCACGAATGGACTGGACACGGAGGAGATGGCAGGTCATGATGGGTGTATTGTGGTAGGCTATGCACAGGTCGGTTCAGAGTCAGACTGGAGAACAACGAATACGCAGTCATTTAAAAATATTTTTACGGAAGAAAACGGTTATTATCTGATTTTTGAGGATGGACAGCAGAAACAGGAAAATCAGGTCAAGGCGATCCGCAACTTTATCCTACAGGATGTGGACTATATTATTTTAGATCCGGTTGTGGAAACGGGATGGGAAGCGGTGCTTGAGGAGGCAAAGGAGGCAGGAATCCCTGTCATTCTCTCTGACCGTACCGTGGAAGTCGGCGATGAAAGCCTTTACAGCTGCTGGGTAGGAAGTAATTTTTGTGAAGAGGGAATAAAGGCGGGGGAGTGGCTTGAAAATTATTTAAAAGAACAGGGAAGAGAAGATGAGACGATCCATTTAGTCACACTGCAGGGGACGTCAGGTTCCTCCGCACAGATCGGGCGGTCGGACGGTTTTGAAAAAATATTAAAAAAACACTCAGACTGGGTGATGCTTGAAAAACAGTCGGGCGATTTTACACAGGCAAAAGGTCAGGAAGTCATGGAAGATTTTTTAGAGAAGTACGATGATATCGATGTTGTGATCAGTGAAAACGACAATATGACGTTTGGCGTGATCGATGCGCTTGAGGCGGCAGGAAAGAAAATGGGAACAGATGGTGATGTGATCGTGATCTCATTTGATGCAGTAAAAGATGCGCTTACGGTGATGCAGGATGAGAAGATCATGGCTGATTTTGAGTGCAATCCGCTGACAGCCCCTTTGGTCGAACAGACGATCCGGCATATGGAAAACGGGGAAGAGGTCGATAAAGTCCAGTATGTGGAGGAAGGATATTTTGATTACACGATGGATCTGAAATCAATCCTGAAAGACAGATCCTATTAGACAATAGGGAAAGTGTGTATATTGCTTCTTTGGTTTTATTTTTGTATAATATTGAAATAAATTATACTGGGAAATCAAATAAAACAGAGGAGAAGAGCAGTATGGCAGAAGAGGAATTTCAGGAACAAAGTTCCGTGAAAACTGAAACTGAAAAAGAACAGAGTGCCGTGGAAAAGAAAAAAGCAAAAGAACAGAGTGCCACAGAAAAGGAAAATGTAAATGTAGAGAATGTTATGGAACAGGAACAGGTAGAAGATCCGGTTATCATAGAGAGCGAAGATGTGAAGATGGAAACAGAACCGGATTACATGCAGATGGAAGTCAAAAATCCGCGCATCGGGAAAGTTTTAAAGCTTGAAGAGGAAGCAAAGCGGCAGAATGAATTAGAGCAGCTTCGCAGCAAGCGGATCAGACAGCAGCAGGAATATATCAATCAGATGATCGACTCCGTGGAAGCAAATCTGAAGAATACAAAAGAAGAACAGAAGCTAAATGAGGAGTTTGAGCGCCATATCAGAACGGAAGTTTACCGGATGCATGGTATTAGTGAGGATAAACTTCAGGGCATGGAGGAGCGGCGCAATGCATGGTATCAGGGGGCTGCGTTTGCGCTGTTTTTTTTGTCGCTGATCTTAGTGGCAGTGTGCGGTGTTCTGCATGGATTTGGTTCGGAACTTTGTATTTTTATGGCATTTTATACGGCAATCGAGGGCACACTTCTTTCAAATGGCAGGAAACAGGCAGCGTTTTTTGAGGTGCTGATCAAGGTTTTATATCTGTTACTTTACCCTGTGATGCTGACGGTGTTTGTATGTTACGAACTGAAATTTAAGGAATATGATATGTTAGTTCCGATCTTTGTGATCGCTGGCGTGGTTGTTCTGATGCTCGGTGCGGTATCTTATTTTGCTTACGACCCATACCGTGTGGATAAGCGCAACCGCAAAAAAGCAAACAGTTACATAAAAGAGATGGAAAAGGCAGCGTTAAAGGAAGTACGTCTGAAAGAAAAAGCACTTGAAAAATTACAGCGGAAAAACGCGAAGAAGGCACAGAGAGAAAAAGTGCGCAAAGAAAAGGAAGAAGAAAGACGTACGAAACGGGAAGCACGCAAAGCGGAGCGGGAAGCAGCACGGCAGAAATCAGAACAGGAACAGCCGGCAGAAAAAATCATTGGATGGTGGGAAAAAATCCGTCATAAGAATGAGAAGAAAACTGAAAGTGAAGTGAAAGAGCAGATGACAGAAAACATTGCGAAAGACAAAAATGAGAGCGCAGAATAAAAGTCTGTTATGGTCAAAGACCAATAACATATAGAAATGCAGGAAGAAAGGACAAAATGAAACATGGAAGATTTTAAATTCAGCACACTGGAATATAAAAGACCAGATTTTGAAAAAACAGGTGCATTTGCAGAGGAGATCACGGAAAAGATCAAAAATGCAGCATCCTATGGAGAATTAAAAGGATATATGGAGCAGATGGAAGAAATGTCGAAAAATTTTTCGACGGACTGTACGATCGCATCCATCCGCCATACATTAGACACTACAGATGAGTTCTATGAAAAAGAAGATGCATATATCAACGATATGGTGCCGACCGTTATGCCGAAGCTTCTGGCTATGAATGATGCCCTGATGGAATCAAAATTCCGCGGCGATATTGAAAACGAATATGGAAAACAGTATTTTGCACAGATGGATCTGCAGAAAAAGACATTCTGTGAGGAAAACATCCCACTGATGCAGCAGGAGTCAAGACTGTGCAGGGAATATGAAAAAATGATGGCAACCGCAGCAATCCCGTTTGACGGAAAAACGTTAAACCTGTACGGGGTACAGAAGTATTTTGAACATGAGGATCGTGAAGTACGAAAGGCTGCTGTAAAGGCTTACTCTGATTTTTATCATGGCAATGAAAAACGCCTCGAGGAAATCTGGGATGAACTGATCAAAATCCGTACACAGATGGGAAAAAATCTTGGTTATGAGAACTTTATCCCGGTTGGATATATGCAGCAGGGACGTACCGATTACGGCATGGAGGAAGTAGCTGCTTTCCGTGAGCAGGTGCGTACCGTGTTAGTACCTCTGTGTGAAAAATTATATGAGGCACAGAGAAAACGTCTCGGCGTGGATACATTGATGTTTTATGATGAAAAACGTGTATTCCCGGATGGCAATGCAGTTCCGGCAGGGGATGATGATTTCATGGTGGATCAGGCGAGAAAAATGTATCATGAATTAAGCCCTGAGACAGGAGAATTCATTGACTTTATGATCGACCATGAGCTGATGGACTTAAAAAACAAACCGGGCAAGGCATCCACCGGATATATGACATCCCTTGACCGCTACAAAGCACCGTTTGTATTTTCCTGTTTCAATCAGACGATCTTTGATATGCAGGTACTGTCACACGAGTTAGGTCATGCGTTTGCAGGATATATGGCAATGCGCAGCCAGCCGATCGCTGCATATTACAGTGAGTCAACGGATATTGCAGAAATTCATTCCATGGCAATGGAACAATTTGCTTATCCATATGCAGAAAAATTCTTCGGAGAGCAGGCAGATAAATATCGTTTTGCACACTTGCAGGATGCCCTGACATTTGTACCGTTTGGCGTAGCCGTAGATGAATTCCAGCATATCTGTTACAGCAACCCGGATATGACACCGAAGGAGCGCACGCTTGCATGGAAGAAGTTGGAAGAAACTTATATGCCTTGGAGAAAATATGAGGCAGATGATTTCTTTGACCGTGGCGGTTACTGGTATCATAAACTGCATATTTATCTCTATCCATTCTATTATATCAACTATACTTTGACGACAATGGGAGCGATGGAGTTTAAAACCAAGGACAGAAAAGATCATGAGGATGCATGGAAAGATTACTTAAATCTCTGTAAATGTGGTGGCAGCATGAGCTATTTAGAGACACTGCGCTATGCACATCTGATGAATCCGTTTGAACAGGGCACAGTGGAAAAAGCGATTGAACTTGCGAAAAATGATTTGTTAAACAGCAAATATATGTAAGAAAAAAGCAAAGAAACGGCGGTTATTTCCGTTTCTTTGCTTTCTTTTTTGCAACACTGTATCCGAAGGTGCCAAGCTTTTTGCCAAGCAGGAAATAGGCACCGTGGGAGTAAGTGACAAGTCCGGTGTCATTGAGATGAAAGGTATTTTTTTCATCAAAAAATTTATCGTCTACGGTAACATTCACCACATCAGCAAGAAACATGGTGTGACTGCCGAGCGGTTTGATCTCCCGCACTTTACATTCAATGTTGACCGGGCTTTCCGCAATACCCGGTGCAGAAATCTCCTTCGAGGGGAGCGGTGTCAGATGCATTTCTTTGAATTTGTCAATATCTTTTCCGGAGCGGACACCGCAGAAATCGGTCGCACGGACTAACTGCTCTGTTGTCAGATTTACAACAAATTCGCCGGATTCTTCGATCATGTGGTAAGAGTAGCGTTCCGGGCGGACAGAGATCGATAACATCGGTGGATTGGTACACACGGTACCTGCCCACGCTACGGTGATGATATTCGGTTTCCCGGTAAGGGCTGGATTGGTGCAGAGCGCATCCTCTTTTCCGGCAGGATACTGGCAGCTTACCATGACGGCAGGCAGCGGGTAGAGCATGTTGCCGGGTTTGAAATATTGTTTTGCCATAAAGCCTCCATTTATTTCAGCAGAAGATCCATGAGATATGCATAGACGTCTTCATTTTGTTTTTTCCAGTTATCACAGATCGCCTGCGCCTGTTCCCGGGTTTTTACGGTAAGTGTCAGGTCGATCAGGTTGGTTTCATGTACACGGAACTGACAGCGCACTGCATAATCCTGATTTGGTGTTTTGTAATAATCAGCAAGGATGGAGTTAACGCTGCGCAGTTCTAATTTATTTTTTTCTAAGAATGCAGTGGTGTCGCGTTCGATTGCAGGCGTGATCTTATCTTTGAAAAAACCAAGCGTCTCCTTACCGGCAGCAGTAATGGTATACTGTGTATTGCTGTGTGTGGATTCTGCGTGGATGAGACTTGCGTCCTCAAGATCGCTTAATACCTGCTGGACGCGGAAATAATCCGTGTAATCCTGCTCTAAAAAGAAATTAGATATCTGTGTGTTGGTCAATGGAAAATCCACTTTATCGAGCATGTTTAAAATTGTCAGTTTATAGATTGTGATTGGTTCTGCCATAATATAGATGCCCTCTTTCTTTTATAATCAGATATTCTTTCCCTGCCAGAGGTCACGCTCACGCAGGCATTTCTGGATCGTATTTAAAACTCTTTTTTTGTCGGTGCTCCATAAGGGTGCAAGTAAAAGATTCCTCGGCCCGTCCCCTGTGAGCCGGTGGATGACGATCTCCGGCGGCAGCAGTGCGATGCAGTCTGCAATCAGGTCACAGTATTCCTCCAGTGTAAAAAGTGGAAACGGATCTGCCATATAGGCAGTCCCAAGATCGGTTCCTTTCAATATATGAAGGAGCTGGAGTTTTATTCCGGTGACCGGAAGGCTGCCAACATAACGGACGGAGGAGAGCATATCTTCTTTTGTCTCACCCGGAAGTCCAAGGATCAGATGAGTAATGACCGGAATGTTTCTTTTATGCAGATCAGATACTGCCTGCTCAAACTGGGAGAGGGTAAAACCGCTTCGGATCGCGTGAAGTGTTTTGTCGTGGATAGTCTGAAGTCCAAGTTCAATCCAGACCGGTTTTCTGCGGTTTAACTCGTCGAGGAGATCTAAGACATCCGGTGGAAGACAGTCACAGCGGGTCGCGATGGACAATGCCACCACATCCGGTTCTTCAATGGCTTCCGTAAAGATCCGTCTTAAATATTCTACCGGTGCATAGGTATTGGTATATGCCTGAAAATAAGCGATGAACTTTTTACAGCCTGTTTTTGCCTGAATCCGTTTTTTGGCGGAAAGAATCTGCGCATGAACAGACAAGTCAGGCGCGGCGGCAAAATCTCCGGAACCGCCAGCGCTGCAGAAGATGCAGCCGCGGTCGTCTAAGGTACCGTCGCGGTTTGGACAGGTCATACCGCCGTTTAAGGAAAGGCGGTAGACCTTTTCCCCGAAAGTCTGTTTTAATTCATAATCTAAAGAATGATACCGTTTGTCGCCCCAGATCATCATTTGATATGGGATTTGACAGCTTCGCTTACAACTTCTGCGACACGCGGGTCAAAAGCCTCCGGCATGATAAATTCGTCACATAACTGATCCTCGGAAACAAGACCTGCGATCGCTTCTGCGGCGGCAAGTTTCATTTCTTCCGTGATCTGTGTGGCACGTCCCTCTAAGGCGCCTTTGAAGATACCAGGGAATGCGACAACGTTGTTGACCTGATTCGGGAAGTCACTTCTTCCGGTTCCGACCACGCGTGCACCGGCAGCTTTTGCAACATCCGGCATGATCTCCGGTACCGGGTTTGCCATTGCAAACAGGATGGAATCGTGATTCATGGAAGATACCATCTCCGGTGTTACAATGTTTGGTGCGGAAACACCAACAAAAATATCAGCACCTTTTAATGCATCGGCAAGTGTTCCATGCTCATTTGCAAGGTTTGTTACTTCGGTCATTTTCTGCTGCATCCAGTTTAAGTTTGGATAATCTTTTCCGATGATGCCCTCACGGTCACACATGATCACATTTTTAAAACCGTATGTTAAAAGTAATTTTGTGATGGCAACGCCAGCAGATCCAGCACCGTTTACAACGACGCGGCAGTCCTCTTTTTTCTTGCCGGTCACCTTTAATGCATTGATGATACCTGCAAGTACTACGATGGCAGTACCGTGCTGGTCGTCATGAAATACCGGAATGTCGAGCATTTCTTTTAAACGTTCCTCAATCTCAAAGCAGCGTGGTGCGGAGATATCCTCCAAGTTGATACCGCCGAATGCCGGTGCAATGTTCTTAACGGTAGCGATGATCTCTTCGGTATCCTGTGTGTCAAGACAGATCGGAACAGCGTTGACATTGCCGAATTCCTTGAATAATACGCATTTGCCCTCCATAACCGGCATAGCTGCGTATGCACCGATATTGCCGAGGCCTAACACGGCACTTCCGTCGGAAACAACGGCAACGGTGTTGGCTTTCATGGTATATGTATAAGCTGCCTCAGGATCTTTGGCAATGACCTTGCAAGGCTCTGCAACGCCCGGTGTGTACGCAATCGCGAGATCTTCGCGGCTCTTTACTTTAGATTTGGCAACGGTCTCTAATTTACCGTTCCACTGTTTATGCATCTCTAATGCTTTATTTTCCATAGTAATCCTCATTTCTGAGCAACTTGTTGCGAAGAGGCGACGAGAATCTCAAATTCTCGTCTGTCATGTTTTTTATGCCTTGTCATAGAAGCTATTTGTTTTTGCTCAGAAACAAATAGCCGTGCGAAAAATAAGCTATCGAGCTTATTTTTCACACTAGAATCTCTCCTGTTATCCTTGTTTTCATTTATGATAACATTAACAATTTCACAAATCAAGAAAAGTTGATGGAGAATTCGTGGGAATGTTTGTTGAAAACGTTTGTAATAAGGAATATACTGGATGTAGTGTGTTTTGAGAATTGTTTCATTGGTAAAACTGTGGGTTTGGTAACTGGCAGTATCAGGAGAAAAAATGAGTAAAATTGATGAGTTACGATTGGGATTTGAAACGGCATATATCAATGGTTCGGCTGCATCTAACAGCCTTTATCGACCGCAGTTTGTGTCTAATAACCATAAAGAGGGAAAGAAGGTGCTCTCATCCGTTGAGGATGAACTTTTGAAATGTGACAGGTTTCAGATCAGTGTGGCATTTATCACGATGAGTGGCATCACACCGCTTCTTCAGACACTAAAAGAATTGGAAAACAAAAATATTCCCGGGGAAATTTTAACCACAAATTATCTGAATTTCAGTGAACCTGGGGCATTAAAAAAGCTGAATGATTTATCGAATATTACCTTAAAGATGTATGATGTGGAAGCAGCGGACGAAGGGTTTCATACCAAAGGATATATTTTTAGAAAAGACGAAATTTACCGGATCATTATCGGCAGTTCGAATATTACAAGTGCGGCGCTTACCAGTAATCGTGAATGGAATACAAAGCTGATCTCAACCGAACAGGGGGAGATGGCGAAAGAAATCGTTGCTGAGTTTAAAGAACTGTGGAATTCGCCGTATGCTTTATCATTTGATACTTTTTATGAAAATTATAAAGAACGCTATCAGATCATAAAACATCAGAGGGAAACTGCAAAATTAGATGAGATAACGTCAATTGAAAAATATACGTTACAGCCGAACAGTATGCAGGTTGGGTTTATCACAAATCTGAAAAAAATTCTTGCAGCAGGGGAAAAACGGGCGCTTCTTATTTCAGCTACCGGAACAGGAAAAACATATGCCTCTGCATTTGCAATGCGTGAGCTTGGCTTTCGGAGAGTTCTCTTTTTAGTCCACAGAGGCCAGCTTGCCAGACAGACAAGAAAATCTTACGAGAAAGTATTTGCAAATACCGTATCTATGGGACTGGTTGGTGCCGGTTATCATGAATATGAAGCAGATTATGTGTTTGCGACAGTTCAGACATTGAATCGAGATGAACATCTGCTTCAATATGCGAAAGACGCATTTGACTGTATTGTTTTGGATGAGGCACATCATGTCCCAGCAGATACCTACCGGAAAATCATGGATCATTTTACACCAAAGTTATGGCTTGGAATGACCGCTACGCCGGACAAACGTGATGATAACGTGGAAGGCAGAAATGTTTATGAGATTTTCAATTATCAGATCGCATACGAGATACGACTGCAGCAGGCGATGGAAGAGAATCTTCTCTGCCCGTTCCATTATTTTGGGATTACGGATTTGTCTATGATTGGAGATGAGGAAGCAGCCAGAGATTTTAACATGCTTACAAGTGATGAGCGTGTGAGACATATTGTGAATCAGGCAGATTATTATGGGTACAGCGGCGATAAAGTGAAGGGACTGATTTTCTGCAGCAATATAAAGGAAACAGAGGAACTGTCCGCAAAGTTCAATCAGATCATTAATCCGGCGACCGGTAAAAATTTCAGAACCGTTGCTTTAAATGGCAGCGCATCGGAACAGGAAAGACAGGATGCGTTTGAGCGGCTGGCAATGAATGAGGACGAGAGTTCAGAAGATAGACAGCCATTAGACTATATTTTTTCGGTTGAAATTTTAAATGAGGGTGTGGATATCGTTGAGGTAAATCAGGTGATCATGCTAAGACCAACGCAGTCCCCGATTGTATTTATCCAGCAGCTTGGACGCGGACTTAGAAAAGCCAGTGGAAAAGAGTATGTGGTTATATTGGATTTCATTGGAAATTATAACAATAATTTTATGATTCCGATTGCGTTATCCGGAGACCGCACTTATAACAAGGATAATATCCGGAGATATGTTATGGAAGGCGGAAGGGTAATTCCCGGAGCATCCACCGTTCATTTTGATGAAATAAGCAGGAAAAGAATATTTGCGTCTGTTGACAATGCAAATTTTAGTGATATTAAGCTTATCAAAGAAAATTATAACAACCTGAAAAATAAACTTGGAAGAATTCCGGCACTCCGTGATTTTGATGATTATGGAGAGATGGATGTCATTCGCATTTTTGATAATAACAGTCTTGGTTCTTATTACAAATTTCTTGTGAAATATGAAAAGGAATATACCATTCGTTTATCGGAAGATGAAGAAAAAGTCATTGAGTTTGTTTCAAAGAAGTTAGCAAGTGGTAAAAGAATTCAGGAGTTACAGCTGCTAAAAAGAATCTTAGTATATACGCGGGGCATTTCAAAGATTGGTTTGTTTGCAGGGTTAGAGAATGATCTGAAATCATATGGAAAAGTGATGAGTAAAGATCAGCAGGAGAACATTATTCATGTTATGACAAATGAGTTTCCGGCAGGATCGGGAAAGAAAACGTATGCGCAGTGTGTTTTTATCGAGAAAGATGATTCGGATTATAAACCAGCCAAATCTTTTGCCGAGATGCTTGCCAACAATGATTTTTACAATATTTTAAAAGAGCTTGTGGATTTTGGAATCAGCCGTTACAAGAGAGATTACAGTAAGACTTATGGGCAGACAGATCTGGTGTTATATCAGAAATATACATATGAAGATGTGTGCCGTCTTCTTAACTGGGAGCAAAATGAGGTGCCATTAAATATTGGTGGTTATAAGTTTGATAAAAAAACAAAGACTTTTCCGGTGTTTATCAATTACGATAAAGCGGAGAATATCAGCGATACCACAAGGTACGAAGACCATTTTGTTCCGGGCTTTCGGGACCGTTTGATCGCGATTTCCAAATCGGGAAGAAGTATGCAGTCGGAAGATGTACAGAATTTTCTCAAGGCAAAAGAAAGAGGAATCCAGGTGGAATTGTTTGTCCGAAAAAATAAGGATGATAAGATTTCCAAAGAGTTTTATTATCTTGGTCACATGACAGCCAGTGGAAATGCAAAAGAGTTTACGATGGCAAATACAGAGAAAACAGCCGTTGAGATAGAGTGGATCCTCGATGTGCCGGTTCGGGAAGATATTTATGAATACATTGTCAATGCGTAAATTGCCATAATAGAATACTTGTGGAGGTTGTATGAAGGTAATCAGAGTGGTTGCGGCAGTTATAAAAGCAGCAAATGAACAAGGTGAGCCAATGATCTTTGCTACGCAAAGAGGCTATGGCGATTTAAAAGGCGGCTGGGAATTTCCGGGTGGTAAAATTGAAGAAGGGGAAACTCCAAAAGAAGCCTTAAAAAGAGAGATTATGGAAGAACTCGATACAGAAATTAAAGTGGGAAAACTCATAGATACGATCGAATATGATTATCCTACGTTTCATCTGTCCATGGATTGCTTCTGGTGTGAAATTGTAAAAGGTGAGCTTGTACTGAAGGAACATGAGGCGGCAAGGTGGCTGACGCGGGAGCAATTAGGCGAGGTGGAGTGGCTGCCGGCGGATGTAACGCTGATTGAGAAGGTTGGAGATGAGATGATACAGCATTCTTAAAGGGGATGGTATGATCTAAGTCATGGGGAAAAATGATAAAAAGGGTAAGGAGACTGTCGTATGAATCTGCCATATAGTGACAATTTAAATATTGGTTATCTGAGCCGGATGTTTGACCGTAACAGAGTATTTAACTGTTATAAATATTTTTGGATGCTTGCAATTTTAAATAAAATTTCTGTGGAAAAAACATCATTTACTTATAATGAATTGTTAGATGAAATGATCGTCCACGCATGGTATATGGTGACAGAATTTAATCTTAAGCTTGGTCCCTGCAATACGACAGACAACCTGGAAGAAGTAGTAAGATATATTTCCACGGAATATAAGCTGGCCTCTACCGTGGAGGAAGGAAAACTCCATGAATTTTTAAGAACAACAGAAAATGTGAGGATCGATAAATATAAAGAAAAACTCATCGTAAATGTTCCGTATTGCCTGCAGAGTCCGTTTTACCCGGCAATTAAATCTCCGGGCAAAAGCAAAATTGCGGAAATTAACAGGCAGAAGCACCTGCTTTATTATTTTATGGATTTTCAAAAGCTGGATACAAGGGTGGAAGTAAATGATGAATGGGCAGAGTATCTGATCCGAAATAAAGAGATTCTAAAAGACTGGGTCAATTATAATCTGATCGGATATTTGCAGGATCGGAATCCTAGCGTGCCGGGTATTGCAGATAAATTGGCAAAACCGAAGAAACGAAATTTAACGAAAGTGACGGACTACTGGAACTTACTCATAGAGTTAGATCCATCGATCAGAGATATTTACGGAAAGATAAATTTGTCAAAAGAAAAAATATCTATTGATCATTTTGTCCCATGGCAGTTTGTAGCACATGATGAACTTTGGAATCTCAGTCCGACGACGAAAACGATTAACAGCAGTAAGGGGAACAAACTTCCTAGGTGGGAAGAGTATTATGAACCATTGGCGCTGTTAGAATACAAAGCTTATCGTATCTGTGACGATAACCCGGTTGCAAAAGTAAAGTTTGAGGAATGTGCAAAATATCATATCAATAATATGGATGTCCGAAACAGTCTTTATGCAGAAGGGTTAGACGATGGGCAGTTTCCGGAGAGGCTGGGCAATATATTAAAACCAGTGTATGAGTCGGCGAAGCTGTGTGGATTTCAGGAGTGGTAAAGGGCGGGAAAATCAGATATCTGAGCCGATCAATAGAAATGGAGGATAACACAATGAACGAAACATTAAAAGTATTGGAAACAAGAAGAAGCTGCAGAAACTTTGACAAGGAAAGAATGGTATCAGAAGAAGATATCCAGGCTGTCGTAAAGGCTGGTACCTATGCGGCAACCGGTATGGGAAGACAGAGCCCGATCATTATTGCCGTGACGAACAAAGAATTAAGAGACCGGTTATCTGCAGAAAATGCAAAGATTATGGGGACTGCGACAGATCCATTTTATGGAGCACCTGTAATTCTGATTGTTCTTGCAGACAAAGACATACCAACCTATCAGTATGACGGTTCCCTTGTCATGGGAAATCTTATGAATGCGGCGGAAAGCCTGGGACTTGGCAGCATTTGGATTCACAGGGCAAAAGAAGAGTTCGAGTCGGACTTTGGAAAAAAGATTCTTGCAGATCTTGGCATTGAAGGCAATTATGAAGGAATTGGACCTGTCTCTTATACACATCTGACGCTGCCGACGAAGCTAGAAGTGTAGAT
>ENA-OYWR01000634-OYWR01000634.1-human-gut-metagenome-genome-assembly--contig:-NODE-634-length-14030-cov-9.383542_pt1 | contig 14030 bp, 17 predicted proteins | sample MGYA00244816_ERZ653408 | MGnify/ENA primary metagenome ERZ653408 (study PRJEB26926, sample SAMN06165138) | human gut metagenome | biome: ENVO:00009003; feature: ENVO:2100002; material: ENVO:00002003... | reverse complement strand
CTTCGTCGGCAGCGTCAGATGTGTATAAGAGACAGAAACAGAAGTATCTTTATTATTATAAGTATCTTGTAAATTCCTCCACGATTGGCATTTAGAAAAAACAGAATGACACCAAACAGTGCACCGACAAAGCCAGTCCTGCCGGCAAACATTGTTCCTGCCAAAAGAACAACCCCTGTTATGATTTTATATACATTGATTCCATCCAACAAATATCTTTTTACATAAATAATATATAGCAATCCAAAGGCAAGCCCCAAACTCCACCCGGTTCCCGCTGCCAATGCCAGTCCCCGTCTTCCCGCTTCATTTGTTTGCAATTCATAAGCCCTATTGAAAGGCAGCAAAGCCGAGGCAAAAGGAGGGGTAACCGAAGCTACTATTTCTATAATGGACTGTACGAAAAATGCATATACAATATATTTCTCAATGTCAAAAGCAGTTATATGATAGCGTCTTCTCAACTCGGTCACAATAACGATACCCATTGATAAATGAATCATCTGTCCGAACATTGTTTTCACATAAGAATAGTCAAAAGTGACATGTAAAGCACTATATGCTAATCCTGCAAAAATAATGAGGGTAAGAAATGATAAAGTACGTACCGAGTAAACATCTTGATGGAAATAAGCCTTGTCATGCAGGTAAAGATAAAGAAAAGGGACGGCTATAATGACAGAACTGGTGATGGGACCGATTATATAAAATGAAAAAACATAGCAAAATACAGTAGCCACACATGCTATCTCTTTCAGAGTAACTATCTTTTTAAATTCAAGCATAAACTTTAGCCAAACAAATCTTTATCCATCTACTCCCGTAAGCCATCACATTAAACGCAAAAAGCATCCTCCAAGATGCGAGTTTCAATGCGATACGCCAATAACCGGACATTTCTTTATAGGTCAATATACAAGCATTTGCTTCCGGATATAAATCACTCCATTTTTTTTGTTGTTCCCCTTTGCTATTTAACAACAGACATAGTCTTACAGTCAATTTCATATAACACAGCTCATGATTCAGTTCTTCTAAATCATTATCGTATAAAAAGATTTCAAGCCTTTTTATTGCTTCTATCTGGTTTCGGAGAGATTTTTCAGACATACGTTGCGTATATGAGTTTGCATTGAACTGTACATAATGATAATAAGCTTTAGGCAAATACACAATTTTCGCAGAATGGAAGCAAAGCGAGATGGTTGTCAATACATCCTCCCACATATTCACACCATCAGGAAAAGATATATTATTCTCTACATAAATTGCTTTTCTGACCAATTTATTCCAAGTACCACAGTGTAACTCTCCAGCCAACATTTTTTTTACACAAAACAAAGGATTGTCCGGATAGTTTTGCTCTTGAATAGAAGTGTGGTCTGCGCATTCATAATAAAAATCTGTAACTACAATGTCCGCATCCGTTTCTTTAGCTTTGGCATACATTGCCTTATACATATCCGGTTCAACCCAATCGTCACTGTCACAATGTATGATATACTCTCCTTGGGCTATCTGTAATCCCGTATTTCTTACAGCTGCTGAACCGGAATTCTGTGTGTGATGAATTATCCGTATGTTTTCCAGCCGTTCAGGATAATCTGTCAGAACCCGTTGAAGAATTTCCATACTGTGATCGGGAGTACAATCATCTACAAAAATATATTCTATATCCATTAATGTTTGTTCCATTAAAGAACGTGCACAATGCTCTATATATTTTTCTACATTATAAACCGGAATGATAACGGATACCTTAATCATATTATGCTTCTTCAAAATGTCCTATAAACTTTAAAAACTTCATTGTTGACAAACGTGGTAAATTGAGTAATTTCCATTTCAGACTTTTATTTCTGCCTGGCTCTACATTGACAGTGGTTGTCAAATCACCATCCCATAGCTGATTTATCAGGTGTGGTAAAACAGCTTGCAGTTTCACACCTTTATGACGGATGTAATACCAGTCATCCGCAGTGATATAAGGGCGTGTCTCTATCAAAAGCTTTGCCGCAGCGAGGTTTATCACATACGAGTGAGTCAAGAAAGCATCATACACATTAGCCAGCTTGTACTCTCCTTCCAGATGAGTTATATTGCCATACCAATACCACCCCGACAATAAAACAACCGTAGGAATGTCTGTCTGCATCATCTCTCCTATTTTTTCCAATGCGGCTTTAATATCCACAGACAAAGAAATATCATCTTCCAATATAAGGGCATACGGAAGACGTTCCTCCACAATCTTCTTATAGCATTTCTGGTGGCTGAGCGTACAGCCTATTTCGCCCGGACGGACTTTTACCGAGTAGCGCTTCTCAAATTCCTTTTCATCAAACGCTGCTGTCCGTTCGTCCGGACTCATGTTCCTCCCGTCCACAGCATTAATATACTCTACATTCAAAAATGGAAGTTTTCGGCATTGTCCTTCCATGTAGATTCGTCTATCTACAGAACGCTTTAAATTGATGATGTATGTTCTCATTTTTCCAGCCTTTTGGAATCTTATTTCCAAATTAATGTACCTATTTTATCTTTCATTAATGCTGTATTTTGTGCTTTGAAAAATGAATCCCAATCAGAATCAGGTTCCATATAATTCCCATAATGTGCTTTCAGATGTTCATCATAATTCGATGGAATTTTCACTGTAAGTCCTAAGAAACTGTGATTACTAAACCCTTGATATGGAAACGTATCTTTCATAGTCCAAAAACCTCCCACCTCATCCATAAACTCACGTGGCAATCTATCTGGATCTGTCACAAATTCATAACAATACATCTTATTGCCATATTCTGATAGATGAAAATAGAAAATATCAATAGAAACTCCTTGCAATGTATAAGTTTCCTCCAAAGCTTCTTGACCATCATCTACCATAATATGGCGACTTCTTTTGAAGCCATGTCTTGCCAGATGTTTCTCTAAATTCTTGGGGCGATCTTTTAGAAACATACCCACATCAATATCATCATCGTGTGCAATAAAACCGTTTTCACGGACAGCTCCGATTAGAGTACCAAAATCAAGCCAACATAAACAATCAATATCTTTCAATGCCTCATAAAAGAGTGTCAATACCGTATGAGCACGCTCATGAAATGCTTTCTTTTTATATAAAGATACATGATATTTATATTTTCTATACGGCTTCAAAAATAGGAAACGTAATACCTTATTTGCATGGAATCTATCTGCCAATCGATAGATAAAGCTGAAATCTTTCATTGTTTTAGTATGTTTATTCAATTAATATCACAGAAAAGTCTTAAAGGTCAAGTCCGATTAACTACGCAACATAAACGGAGAGACAACTATATTCTTAACTTTTTGAACTATCGTTTGAAAAATCTCATCTTTCGATAGATGAAGACACAAGCTATATAGCATTATGCAACTAATGATAGAAAGCGCAAAACTTAACCATTCATTTGTTGAGTAGTGTTTAATTCCGTATGTTACAGGGACAAACAATAATGCAAAAAAGAAATATCGTAAGGTCTGTTTACAGAATATCAAAACTTGAATATGTAAATATCGCTTTATATAATAGAATTCAGTAACAAGCACCCCAAATTCCATACATAAAGTCGAAAGTATTGCTGTCATAGGGGAAAGTACACCCCAACGAAACAAGAAATAATTGCAAACTAAATTTCCTATTCCCCATACAATATTGATAATTACTACTATTTTTTCTCTGTTGTGCAGAAACAATATCTGTGTCGCTGTAATATTCTCTATTAAAAGAGTGACTATTCGGACAGCAAACACACTAAGTGGATAAACGGCTGCAAGATATTGCTCACCGGCAAATAATGTCACAATATCTTTGCCCAACAAGCATAAACCCACAGACAAGGGTAAAGACAGTAAAAAGCCCACACGAACCAATTTTTGCAAATTATCCCGATAGAGCGAGACATCATTACTTAGATAATAAGAAAGCCGGGGTAAAGACACATAGGTTATTGTAATCAATAAAGCACGTATCATCTCCATTATCCGCTGCCCCACAGAATAATAGGCTACGCTTTGACTGCCTTCAAAGCTACCTAACATTATGCGGTCCAGTACAGTATAAAACATATTGCTATTCTTCAAAATTAATATAAAGAATAAAGCAGGAAGATATTTCTGCAAATCGTACCGAGAAAAACGGATAGAGAGTAATTTGAAATGAGTGTACCGTTTAGAATAAATAAAGCTACATATATAATTTAAAAAGTTGGAAACTACAATCAAAGCAGCATATTTCCATAAATCATCCGGTGTTTTGATTACAAGAAAAATTGCAGCAACATAGAGCAAACGTATGATAGCTGTTTTTATAGTAATGAAGCGGAAGTCTTCGAATGCCTCATTTATCCATTCTGTATAAAAAATATTAGCTATTATACTCAAACTGAAAACCAGCATTAAGCGAAACAGCGGTGTATCATGAAAGACACCAAATGCTAATGCTACAAAAATACCACATACGAAAAGATTACTAAATATTCCAATGGAAAATAAGGACGAATAAATTTCATTCACTTTCTCGCTGTCATCTCTTATGCGACTTATCTCCCTTATGCCATAAGTATATATACCCAATGCTCCACAAAGATTGAAATAACAGAACAAAGTATTGGCATATTCAAAATTCCCCATAGCCTCCGGCGAAAGCACTCTATATATATAAGGAATAGTTACTATGGGAACAATCAAGTTGAAAATATTCAGTAATCCCTTATAGATGGAGTTCTTGACTAAAGAAACAGACTGCCTACCCTTTTCCATTGATTTCAATATTCATGAATCAAGTTATAATCAATTATTGCAGGAGTCCGCTTCTCTTCTGTCAGCATTCTTTTGTTCGTAAACAACCCCCATTGTGCATAATAATGTTTGTTCCAGTCTGTTCCATAATAAATATTCAGTGGAGACAAAGTATTGGGAGCATAAACTTTTCTACCATAAAAAGAGACTTCTCGCAATGGGAATATTTCATCTTTAGCAGCCTTGAAATCATGGTAGTCCACTTCATTTCCGTTTATTGTATAACAGAACAAATCCACATGCAAAGTATTTGTCTGTGAAAAAAACATTTTTATCACATCTCCATAGAGTTCTGTATATTCTATCGCTATGCGATAAGGAGTCCCGCTTTCTTGCGCTTGTGAGGTCAGTATATTATAAATATGACTCATATCATTCTTATCAATACTAATATCCACATCTGTATCCCAAGGGATAATGCCTCCTTGATGTATGACAGCTCCCAATAGAGTTCCGTAATTTATATGATAAGAAACCCCATGGCATCGCAAAACCTTGTCTATCCAAAACATCAATTCCACTAAATGTGAAGCGCAGCATATAGGGATATTGCCTCCTAATACGTCATACCGATAGTTTCTTGAATGTTTGTCTGATTCACAACGCAGAGAATGAGCAGTACATTGTGTGTCTTTACCACAAAACATACGAAAAAAACAAGCTTCTACATATAAAAGCAAGTTATGCAACTTGATGCACCAAGATATGGGTAATACCTTCTTTAGTATTCTTTTCATCATATATTTATATTTTCGTGTAGTTATAGAATTCAAAAAATGCTTGTAATATACAACCGGTACTATACAAATAATCGTTTAATACATCTTATTAATGCAGGTGGGAGACAAGACAAAACCACTCCACATGCAGTTCTGCTCCCATCTTCGTTATATCTCAATTTGCAGAGCCAAGCTGAACGTTTAAATCTTCTTTCGGCTTCCTCATCGCTTATCTCAAATTCAGGACGTAGAGCCCTTTGAAAGCACACCGAATAATAGTTTGTCTTGGGCCACGATGCCATTCCAACCACCTTGCATCCATAACTCTTGTGAAAGGCAATAACATGTGTTGCTTTGATACTTGTACCAGTTACATAGATATTCATCCCCATCTCTTGTAGTTTTTCCATACATACAGTAGATAGCCTATAACCAAAATGTTGACCTTTATATTGAGGAGCGATGGCACTGATTCTTCCTTCTGCAATTTTAGTATTGTGATTAGGGCAGACAAGTTTGAAGGCTATAATTGTATTGTTGTCTTCAATATAAAAACAAATACAGCCTTTTATACATTCCAGCCATTTTGAAGGAGTCATAGAACAAGGGGGCATTTGGATATCCCTGTCCTTATGCTCTTCAAATGCTTTCACACATAAATCCGAGAATTCCTGAGCACGATTAACTAAGAATTCTTCGTCACAGATTTTAATTTCGTATTTCATATTTTTGTAGATAAAGTACTTTTGGATATACTATTCCTATCCCGTAAGCGTCCAAAAAAGGCGTCTTACCTGTTTCTGCCAGTATTTTCCACTTTTTCACAATCTTTTCATCGCTTCCACCAGTCTCTCGTTATCCGCTCTTCCCCTCACCGCTATCCTCACGTAATTTCCTCCTTGAAATGCCTTCTTTGTCCCGCAATCCTTTATTAGGATATTATGTTCTTTCAGGAGTATATCCGTCAAGTCGTGGGATGTAAAACGCCCTATTACTTCACACAAAAAGTAATTTGCTTCCGAGGGAATCACACGAAGAAAATCAATATCTTGAAGAGTCCGGAAAAAATGTTCGCGTTCAGCAATGAAGTCCCGGCAAGCCTTTTGATAATCCTTTTCATACTTTCCATAAATCTGCATGTAGAACTCTGCAAATGAGTTGATATTCCAGATAGAAACATCCTTCCGCATTTTATTTATCAGCTCCATGTCCGAAGTCGCTGCCATTCCAAGACGCAGTCCCGGAACCCCGTACGACTTAGAGATACTCTTAATGACAACCAAATGAGGATTATCCGCCAACATCGGGTTGTTGAGTAACGATATATTTTCTCCACTACGGGCAAAATCGAGGAAAGACTCATCAATAATAAGACGAATGCCACGTTCCCTACTCCATTCCAAGAGAACCATCACTTCGTCTTTTGATAATAAATTTCCCGAGGGATTATCCGGATTGATAATTAACAAGGCTTCCAAATCCTTATTTCCGAAAAAGTGGCGGATGTCTTCACTTGTATAGGAGAAATCCTTGTTCTGCGGAATATAGGCTACGATGTTCATCGTTTCTTTCCGATTGGGATACTCCTCAAATGTAGGATAAATCACTCCAACGTTTCCCTTCAAGTGTTCCATCAGGCTTTTTATCAGTTCGGCTGCCCCGTTGCCCACACAAACATATTGTTGTCTGATATTGAAATATTTGCCCATCAACAGTGCATTCACATTCATTCCCGATGGATATTCAGTGAGCAATGTATCAAAGTTGGCACGCAGTTCGTTTTTCATCTTTTCCGGAGGAAAGAACGGGTTTACCAGATAGCAGAAATCCAGTAGATGAGGAAAACGCCAGTAACCGCCATAACGCTGTTGATAGCGAGGCAGTTTATCTCCGGACTCAGCAAATAGGGTTTCGGCAATATCCAAATCCTGTATATCATCCACCTCATACCACTTTTCCGTTTCTTTGAGTGGTATTCCTTTCAAGCCGGTTTTGTCCAGCATGGCCAGCACGCGGAGCACGGATTCATAATACTCATTATTTCCCATTGCTTTGCTATAGGCTTCCAGAAAAGGGATGTATTTTTCTTTGGAAAAACCTTTGCTGAACTTATATACATTGACCGTTTTGTAATAACGGCTAATGTCATTAAAATCGAATGCCGATTTAGGAATAAAGTTCACTATGTTTTCATCCTTATCCAGCAGAACTACCGTACCGTCCATCCAACTCTCAAATTTGGCTACGGCGGCCAGATTGGGACGGTTATCCTCTATCATCCGCTTGAATATATCCACACAGAATATCATATCCGACTCCACCAGCAGTGTATCATCTTCAGCCAATTCTTTCTTAGCAAGAGCCAGTGAATAAATATTGTTGGTTTGGTCGTATATGGGATTCTCCACATATACCAAAGGTATATCACCATAGCTGGTACCGAGATAGTCACGCAACTTCTTGCCTTCGTAACCAATAACCAGTACTATACGTTGCAAGGAGAGCTGCGATAATTGTTCCAGTAGGCGGTCAATGAGACGTATCCCATTGACCTTTACCATACATTTAGTGTTATTGCTTGTCAACTCTCCCAAGCGGCGGCCCAATCCGGCAGCCAATATAATAACTTGCATAAATTCAGTTCTTATTTAATAGAATTCTATGTACTTTATCGAAGATTTTGAGTAGTTTTTCTATCCTCCCGCCATCCCCATCCAAAACTCGCGGAATTCTTCTTCCGTCATGGCTTCTTGCAGATAATCAAGGAGTTTCAGGACACGGTCGTGTCTTATACCAGCCCTTTTTTAATCTTCTGATACGTACTGAGGCTCATGTGTACGGCTGCGCAAAGCCCCTTTTGCGTGATGTGCAGCTGCATGCGTGCATACTCGATTTTCTCTCCCCACAGAAGGGAGTCCAGCGAATGTTCAATCAAACAATTCATAATTTTAAGTTTAATATAATTAAAAATAACACAAATAGTGTATCAAGGTTACAGTAGAGGTGTAATACCTTACGAAAAAGAGTGTCTAACTTCACCGGAAATTTTAAAACAAAAAGCAATAATGAATGAATTCAGAATGTCTCTCTTCCTCGCACCCATATCACCGGTGAAGGACGATGAGACGGGAAAAGTAGTGAAGCCTGCAACACTGACTCCCTACAAAACAACTGACTTACAAGAAGTTTACAAAATCATCACCACAAACGAACAACTAAAGCAACTTACCGGGCAAGTGCGCATGGCTGTAGAAAGCGGCGACACACAAGCCTGCCGACGACTGAAGCAAGAGAACCTCCCCTACGTTACCCCCTGCGGCGTATTCACCCGCCGACGGAGCGACTGCCTGACGGAGACCTCCGGACTGGTGGTAGTGGATGTGGACCACCTCCAATCCCTCGCCGAAGCCGAAGCCCTGCGGCAAAGACTGTTCGATGACCCTTATCTCTGTCCCGCCCTGGTATTCGTCAGCCCCACCGGAAGGGGGGTAAAGGCATTCGTTCCCTGCCCGCACGGACAAAATCCTGCCGAGGGGATACAATGGGCCATGAACTACGTCCACTGCATGTACGACGCCGAAAACACGCAACCCGGACAAGGGGTGGACACGTCGGGAAAGGACGTGGTACGGGCGTGCTTCCTCTGCCACGATGAGGGGGCGCTGATGAAATTATAAATTACTAATTACTAAAACAATGGAATCATTATCTTCATTGCATCTGCTGACCGAAGCCGTCAGAGGTGCCGGAGCCGACATAGCCCCAACCTATCAAGAGTACATCCAACTTGCCTTTGCCATTGCCACAGATTGTGGAGAGGTCGGACGGCAGGATTTCCTGACCTTGTGCAGCCTATCGCCCAAGTACGACCGACGTGCCGCCGACAAGCTCTTCAGTAACGCCCTGCGTAACGGACGGAACAACGTCCACCTGGGCACCGCCTTCCACCTGGCCGAGCTGTGCGGCGTAAAGCTACGTTCCGATGTTCCGTCCGACACATACACTACATTCGCTCAAAAAGACACTGCTTCGCAAAAAGGTGCAGGTGCAAAGGTGCAACCTTCTCCTCACACACACACGTGTACGTGTAAGGAGGAAGAAAATTCCGAAATGCCGGGCAGCGACCCGCGCGTCTCGCTGCCCACCTTCGACGGGCACTCCGGCTGGCCTTATCCCCTGGAGGAGATTTTGAAGGCGGGCACTTCACCTGCGCAGCGCGACGTGCTGCTCTTGGGCGCCCTCACCGTACTGGGGGCCGGCATGGGGCGCAACGTACGCAGCTCCTACGGAGGCAAGATGGTGTCTCCCAGCCTGCAGACCTTCGTCGTGGCGCTGCCGGCAGCAGGCAAAGGCATCCTCTCGCTGGTGCGGCTGCTGGCCGAACCCATCCACGACGAAATACGCCAGGCCGTCACTGAAAGCATGAAGAGCTACCGCCGCGAAAAAGCCGCATACGACGCCATGGGCAAAGAGCGCGGCAAAGCCGAAATACCCGAAATGCCGCTCAACAAGATGTTCCTTATCTCCGGTAACAACACCGGAACCGGCATCCTGCAAAATATCATCGACTCCGACGGCACCGGACTGATATGCGAAAGCGAGGCGGACACCATCTCCGCCGCCATCGGCTCGGAATACGGACACTGGAGCGACACCATGCGCAAGGCCTTCGACCACGACCGCCTCTCCTACAACCGACGCACCAACCAGGAATACCTCGAAGTGAAGAAGACCTACCTCTCCGTACTGCTTTCCGGCACTCCGGCACAAGTAAAACCACTGATTCCCAGTTCCGAGAACGGACTATTCTCCCGCGAACTGTTCTACTACATGCCCGCCATACACCGCTGGCAGAGCCAGTTCGACAAAGACGACCACGACCTCGAGGAGACCTTCAGGGCCTTGGGCAGGGAGTGGAAAGAGAAGCGGGAGGAGATTGTTATGAACGGCATCTTCACCCTGCGCCTCACGGACGGACAGAAGGATGAATTCAACCGTATCTTCTCCTCCCTCTTCGTCCGCTCCGGACTTGCCAACGGCAACGAGATGTCCGGCAGCGTGGCGCGTCTCGCCATCAACATCTGCCGCATAATGGAGGTGGTGGCCATGCTTCGCGCACAAGAGCGGGGGGCAATCACTTCCTCTCCCTGCGTCTCGCCCGACCCCGGTACCGCCGCAGACAATATCAAGGACCGCATCGTCAGTCTGTGGGGCCTCACCATCACTCCCGATGACTTCCATGCCGTGCTGGCACTAGCCGAAAGCCTTTACCGACACAGCACCCACATACTCTCCTTCCTGCCCAACAACGAAGTCGTCAGCCGCGGCAATGCCGACCGTGACGAGCTGATAGGCTGCATGGGCGAAGAGTTCACCCGCTCCTCCTATCTGCAGAAGGCAGAAGAGATGGGCATCAAGTTCGAGACTGCCACCAGCTGGCTGAAAAGGCTCTGCAAGAACGGACTGGTGGAGAAGACAGATGACAAGGGTGTCTATCGGAAACCGCAAGCATGACACCGGCCGCACCTCGCGCATACACACGTATGTGTGTGCGTGTGTGTGTAAGGAAGGCGGTGCACTTTTGCACCTTACACCCTTTAAACACCAAGGCACAGAGTAAACCTCTATACTGTGTTCGTAAACCTCCACTCTGTGTCCGCAAACCCTAGCTTCAGGGTTCGCCCAGCGCAGCCACTATCAGCCCCACCTGGGCGGGTGTGTAGCTGCGCGAGCGGGCGGATCCGCCTTGTAACAGAAGATTCTCACGCAGACCCGGATAGAGGTCAATCCACTGCCGCAGTTTACGGAAAGCGGCGTCGGGGCAAAGATGGGGACTATAGAGCAGGGCCAGTTCGGTACGCCCGTAGGTACGGATTACAAAAGAGTTCATGGTTCTTGTATCTTGATTTATTTCTTACAAATATAGCCATAAAACACGACATGTTCAAACCCTGGAAGGTAAATAACCGGAGATAACCGACCATAACCGACACCAACCTACGATAACCCGTAAATGCCTATGGGCACCCCCTTATCTTTGCATTGTTGAATTCAACCCGAGAACATCCGATTTTAATTTTTAACTTTTAAATTTCAATTGTTTATGATTCGTTACAAAAAGTATCAAATGACGGGCGAGAACAGCCCACTGAAAGGCCTCTGGTATGCGCGTCCCGTCATCGAAGAGACGTATGACACCGAACGTCTGGCAAAGCACATGGCAAACCACAACACCCCCTACTCCGCCGGTGTCGTCAAGGGTGTCCTTACCGACATGATTTCGTGCATCAAGGAGCTTATCCTTGACGGCAAGAATGTAAAGCTGGACGACCTCGCCATCTTCTCCGTAGGCATTGTCAGCAGGAAAGGGGCGGCATCGGCTGCCGACTTCACGCTGGCGGACAATGTGAAGGGTCTGAAGCTCCGTGCCCGTGCCACGGGGGAGTTGAGCAACGCACAGATCAACCTGGAAGGCCAGATGAAGGAGGCGGCAGTCTACAATCCCGACGGAGGTACCACCGAAGGCGGTGGCGGTAATCCGGGCGGAGGTTCGGACGGGGACCAGGGAGAGAATCCGCTGGGGTGAAAATAATTACAAATTATTAATTACTAATCACTATGGGAGAAACGAAAAAATCAAAATCCGTGTGGGGCATTGTCCTCAAAGTAATCATCACTGTGGCAACCGCTATTGCGGGGGCCTTAGGTTTCAGTTCCTGCAAGTAGCGTATGCGTACCGTTACACTGTTTGTTGTTCATTGCTCGGCCACGCCTCAGGGCGTGAGCCTGGGCTTTGAAGATTGCCGGAGAGACCACATCCGTCACCGTGGGTTCAAGGATATCGGGTATCATTTCTACGTCACCCGTGACGGCGAGATTCACCGCGGTCGCCCGTTGGAGAAAATCGGTGCACATTGCCTCCATCACAACCGCCACTCCATCGGCATCTGCTATGAAGGGGGGCTGGATGCCGCAAGTTGTCCTGCCGATACCCGCACGCTGGAACAGAAGGCTTCGTTGCTGGCACTGCTGCGAGAGTTGAAACGGGTCTTTCCACACGCACTGATTGTGGGGCACCATGATTTGAATCCGCAAAAGGATTGTCCGTGTTTCGATGCAGAAAAGGAGTATAGGGGGCTGTAAAAGGCTCCCTATTTTTCAATCACACGTACTCCCACGGATACGGATTATCCATCACATTGCGAAATTCGGCAATCGCCTCCTGCTGTTCGACGGAAAGCGTGGCAGAATCCCAGGAATTGATAATGGCTTGTGCTTCGTCGGCCAGCGGTTGGTCGAACACCTCGCCGTAGCAGGCGGTGAGCAGACGCAGTTTCAGCAGCGACGGGGGAAGCGCGTCGAGGATGTCCCAGCAGAGGTCCAGCACCTGCTGTATGTGTTCCTGCTTCTCACCGTGGTCGATGAAAGAGGTGTTGTAACCCATCAAGAGCGCGAGGTAGATGTTGGCCGTTTCTTCCGGATTGGCACCTTTTGTGCGCGAGGCATACAATGCCGTAGCCAGGCGATAGACTTCGCCATTACGACGTGACAAGTCGTCACTATACACCGGACTGCCGTCCGTACCTAAATACATCAGTTCGTGTGCGAGGCACTGGAGAGTGACCGCTTGTTCGGAAAGAGACATAGACTATTAAAGAATTAAGAATTAAAAATTAAAACGATTAAAGTCAGCTGATTACTTCGATAAGGTCGGGATGGATGGTGGCCATGGCCACAACGATAACACCCTGCACCTCGATGACAACACGACGGTCGCGTGCACCTTTCACTTTCAAGAAGATACCCTCCTGCCCTTCGAATTCACCGCCCGTGATACGCACCTTGGTGCCTTTCTTCAGATTCACCTCCTCGGGCTTGAAGTAGAGAAGATGGTCGCTGTAACTGCCGGCAACGGCAATGAAGCGTTTCATTTGCTCGTCGGGAACAATGATTTTGCTGCCGGTGCAACGGTCGTTGATGTATTGCAGATAGGTGACCAGAGACTTGACACGCTTCACCTCTGAAGGACGTGCATGGACAAAGACCAGATTGCGTATAACGGGAACTTGAACACGGATTTTCTTTCCCCGCTTGACAACAGTTTCGTATCTCATAGGGACGAAACAGCCTAATTTCTCCTTTTCGAGCAGGCGGATAGCATCCAGCTCTCTGCGGTAGGTGGCACGCATGGCATGCCAAATTTCGGTCTCTTTCTCCTGCTCCATTCTCCTGTTTTTCTTATAGAAGGATATTCTTCCGGGGCTTTGAATTTCTCGCATCAAACTGAAATTCAATCATTTACAAGTGAATACCATAAAATATAACGGATTTTAGTATTCCTTTTATTCCAAATTTGTTCTGGTACACTTATCTTACAGATAAGATACTATAAACGAATGAGTTATATGCACACAGGTGTTTTTTAAACGTTCGTTTTTTGAACGTCAATATTTAAGAAAATTAAAGAGGGAAGATTACTTA
>ENA-OYWR01000618-OYWR01000618.1-human-gut-metagenome-genome-assembly--contig:-NODE-618-length-14270-cov-4.303553_pt1 | contig 14270 bp, 7 predicted proteins | sample MGYA00244816_ERZ653408 | MGnify/ENA primary metagenome ERZ653408 (study PRJEB26926, sample SAMN06165138) | human gut metagenome | biome: ENVO:00009003; feature: ENVO:2100002; material: ENVO:00002003... | reverse complement strand
GGAGATGTGTATAAGAGACAGGTATTTAATGGGCATGGCACTCAGTGTTGCGTTGATTTCCTGCGGGGGGACAGGAGACGGGTTTGTTGAAGAGAACGTAGAGTTTGCCCGTAAACAGATAGGAAAAGAGATTGAACTGATCGAGGCGAGCGGTAAGTTTATGAATCCGACTACGCTGAACCCGAACGGTTCTGTTTATTATTGTAACTTGGCGGATTGGCGCAGTGGTTTTTTCCCCGGTTCGGTTTGGTATTTGTATGAGTTGACAGGAGATAAGAGCCTGTTGCCTCTTGCACAAAAATATACGGAAGCGGTGAAAGATGCCAAAAACATCAAGTGGAACCATGATGTCGGTTTTATGATCTATTGCAGTTTTGGGAACGGTTTGCGTCTGACGGGCGATCCAGAATATAAGGAGGTGATTGTTGAGGCTGCCCGTTCCTTGTCCACCCGCTTCCGTCCGGTGGCAGGGATTATCCAGTCGTGGGATGTGGATAGAGGATGGATTTCGGAAAGGGGTTGGGAGTGCCCGGTGATTATCGATAATATGATGAATCTGGAATTGCTGTTTGAAGCTACGGCTTTTTCCGGTGACTCTACCTTTTACAATATAGCAGTGAAACATGCGGATACAACGATGGCCCACCATTTCCGCCCGGACAACAGTTGCTATCATGTGGTAGACTACGATCCCGAAACAGGAGAAGTGCGTAAGAGACAAACAGCACAAGGATATGCGGACGAATCATCATGGGCTCGCGGACAGGCTTGGGCATTATACGGTTATACCACTTGCTATCGCTATACAAAAGACAAGAAGTATCTTGATCAGGCACAGAAGGTGTATAACTTCATCTTTACCAATAAGAACCTGCCGGAAGACCTCGTTCCTTACTGGGATTACGATGCTCCGAACATTCCGAACGAACCTCGTGACGCTTCGGCAGCCGCCTGTACGGCCTCTGCTCTGTACGAACTCGACGGTTATCTGCCGGGCAATCACTATAAGGAAACTGCTGATAAGATTATGGAAAGCCTCGGCTCACCGGCTTATCGTGCGAAAGTGGGTACGAATGGAAACTTTATACTGATGCACTCTGTAGGCAGTATCCCTCACGGCCAGGAAATAGATGTGCCTTTAAACTACGCTGACTATTACTTCCTGGAAGGATTGATGCGCAAAAGAGACTTGGAAAAGAAGTAAGAACTGCCTTGCCTGTACTTTAGCCGGATATATGCATATATTAGTCTCTTCCGGTGCATAAATTAATTCGTCCGGCTATAGGCAAATTTGCGTCCGCCTAAAGGCAACGTTTCGTTTGGCTATAGGCAATCTTTCGTCCGGCTATAGGCGGACGAATTAAATGGTGAACCGGAAAACATTATTTGCTGTACCGAAACCGGTTGGTGCATTAACTGTTATTCTTTATATCATGATAAACAAATCAGTAAACTTATTGATGGGAGGCTTGACCCTCTTTGCAGCGCAAGGCTGTAAATCCCCCAAGCAGGTGGCAGAGCAAGCGGAACATCCAAACATCATCTATGTATTTCCTGATCAGTATCGCAATCAGGCAATGGGCTTTTGGAACCAGGAAGGTTTCAGAGATAAAGTAAACTTCCGGGGAGACCCCGTGCATACTCCTAACATAGATACTTTCGCACGTGAATCTATGGTGCTGACTTCCGCTCAAAGCAACTGTCCGCTGAGCAGCCCTCATCGTGGAATGTTGCTGACCGGTATGTATCCGAATCGCAGTGGTGTACCTTTGAACTGTAACTCTACACGTCCTATCAGCTCTTTGCGTGACGATGCGGAGTGCATAGGCGACGTATTCAGCAAGGCCGGTTATGATTGTGCTTATTTCGGTAAACTTCACGCTGACTTCCCGACCCCGAATGATCCGGAGAATCCGGGACAATATGTAGAAACACAGCGTCCGGTGTGGGACGCTTATACGCCGAAAGAGCAGCGCCACGGTTTCAACTATTGGTATTCGTACGGCACGTTTGACGAACATAAGAACCCGCATTATTGGGATACGGACGGCAAGAGACATGATCCGAAAGAATGGTCACCGCTCCATGAGTCGGGCAAAGTTGTTTCTTATCTCAAGAATGAAGGAAACGTGCGTGATACGAAGAAGCCATTCTTCATCATGGTGGGAATGAACCCGCCGCATAGCCCATACCGTTCGCTGAACGATTGTGAAGAACAGGACTTCAATCTTTATAAAGATCAACCGCTGGACAGTCTGCTGATTCGCCCAAACGTAGATCTGAATATGAAAAAAGCGGAATCCGTCCGTTACTACTTTGCTTCTGTGACCGGAGTAGACCGTGCTTTCGGACAGATTTTGGAAGCACTGAAACAATTGGGATTGGATAAAAATACAGTAGTCATCTTTGCTTCCGACCATGGCGAAACAATGTGTAGCCAGCGAACGGACGACCCTAAGAACTCTCCCTATTCCGAATCTATGAATATTCCGTTCCTGGTTCGTTTCCCCGGTAAGATTCAGCCTCGGGTAGATGATTTGTTGCTTTCTGCTCCCGACATTATGCCTACCGTACTCGGCTTGTGCAGTCTGGGGGATTCGATTCCTTCCGAGGTGCAGGGACGCAACTTCGCACCTCTTTTCTTCGATGAAAAGGCGGAAATTGTTCGTCCGGCAGGTGCGTTGTATATTCAGAATCTGGATGGAGAGAAAGATAAGGATGGATTGGTGCAATCTTATTTCCCCTCTTCGCGCGGCATTAAGACGGCTCGCTATACATTGGCTCTGTATATCGACCGGAAGACGAAACAGCTAAAGAAAAGTCTGCTGTTTGATGACGTAAACGACCCTTATCAGCTGAATAATCTGCCTTTGGATGAAAATAAGGAAGTTGTGGAGCAACTTTATCGTGAAATGGGAACAATGCTGAAAGAAATCGACGATCCGTGGTATACGGAAAAGATTCTTTCGGACCGTATACCTTACTGATACCGTATACTAATACGGTTTGTATGACACCCGGGTCTCATACATACCGACACCCGGATCTCATACATGCTGACACCCGGGTGTCGTGCATCCTGACACCCGGGTGTGGTAAGAACTGCCTTTAAACAATTAATGATCATGAAAGCTGTTTGTTTTATATTTCTGTTCTTGTTTTGTTCTTTGTCCTCTTATGCGCAGGTCATAGGGTTTGAAGAAAAGGTTCCCGAGACGTTCAAAGTTTCGGGGAAAGGTGAAGTGAAACTTTCTTCTCTTTTCTATAAAGAGGGAGAAAGCAGTCTGGAATGGGATTTCCAACCTGCCTCGACACTGGACGTTCAGATAGAACCTTTATCGCTGAATGCCAAAAAGGAACAGCAATTTGGTATTACCCTGTGGATATATAACGAGAAACCCCAACAGGACTCTATCCGTTTTGAGTTTCTAAATAAGGCGGGTGAAGTCTCTTATTGGTTCACGTATCATCTGCAAGCGGCAGGCTGGCGGGCTTGCTGGATATCTTTCGCCTACATGAACGGTGATAAGAAAGATAAAAATATTGTTTCTTATCGTCTGGTTGCTCCCGACCGTAAAGGGCGCATCTTTCTGGATCGCCTGACCTTTCCGGAAAAGAAGATGAATCTGCGCACGACACCGGACCAACAATTGCCAGCTAACAACGGTCTTTCCAATCGTGACCTCTGGCATTGGTGTCTTGTATGGAAGTGGGAACAGCAGTCTTATGATGTCCCCTTGCTTTCTAAACTGACAACTCGGCAAAAGAAGGACTTGAAAACAATCGAACAACGCCTGACTGAATTTCTCGATGTGAAGAAAGCTCCCCAAGGACAGATCGACGCTGCAAGGAAGACTTTTGAAAGAGCTGCCATTGCTCCCTCCGCAGCCGGGACCGGCTTTACCGGAACTCCTGTTGTAGCACCGGACGAGCAAGACAAGAAGAAAGGAGAGATGTCATGGAATGATATCGAAACGATGCTTGCCGGCTTTGCATACGATGCCTTCTACAATCAGAATGAGACATCGAAGAAGAACTATTTTACCGTATTCGACTATGCAATGGATCAGGGATTCGCTTTTGGTAGCGGCATGGGGACGAATCATCATTACGGCTATCAGGTACGTAAAATATATACTACCGCCTGGCTCATGCGGGACGCGATTTATAAACATCCTCACCGGGATGCCTATCTATCCACTTTACGTTTCTGGGCTGCTTTACAGGAGACTCGTCAACCGTGTCCGCCGGAGCGGGATGAATTACTGGATTCATGGCATACGCTCTTGATGGCAAAGTTTATCTCCGCCATGATGTTCCCCGATGCAAGGGAACAGGAACAGGCTTTGAATGGTTTGTCGCGCTGGTTGTCTTCATCGCTGAATTATACTCCGGGCACTCTCGGCGGTATCAAAGTAGATGGAACGACCTTTCATCACGGAGGTTTCTATCCCGGCTATACAACCGGAGTACTGGCTACCATCGGCCAATTTATCGCTCTCACCAACGGGACTGGATTTGAACTGACGGAAGAGGCACGTCAACATATCAAGTCTGCCTTTCTCGCCATGCGCAATTATTGTAACCTTTACGAATGGGGGACAGGCATTAGCGGTCGCCATCCTTTTGGCGGAAAGATGGGAAGCGATGATATAGAAGCATTTGCCAATATTGCATTGTCAGGAGACTTGTCCGGTCAGGGAAATACATTCGATCATGGACTGGCCGCCGATTATTTGCGTCTGATACGTGATCGGAATACAAGGAATGCACATTTCTTCAGAAAAGAAGGTATTCAGCCTGCACAGGCTCCCCACGGTTTTTTTGTTTATAACTATGGATCGGCAGGTATTTTCCGCCGTGCAGACTGGATGGTGACACTGAAAGGATATACCACAGATGTATGGGGTGCTGAAATCTATGCGAAAGATAATCGTTACGGACGTTATCAAAGCTACGGATCGGTACAGATTATGGGAAAAGGAAATCCCGTCTCCCGTGCCGGAAGTGGTTTTGTACAGGAAGGATGGGACTGGAACCGTCTGCCCGGTACGACCACCATTCATCTTCCTTTTGAACTCTTGGACAGTCCCCTGAAAGGTACGACGATGGCACGGTCTACGGAAAACTTTTCCGGAAGCAGCTCTTTAGGCGGCATGAACGGAATGTTTGCAATGAAACTGACGGAACGTGATTATGAGAACTTTACTCCCGACTTTGTAGCCCGTAAATCCGTCTTCTGTTTTGATAACCGGATGATCTGCCTCGGAACAGGCATCACGAACAGCAATGCTGACTATCCTACGGAGACCACTCTCTTCCAGACGAAATTTAACGGCAAAGAGCAGAAGACAGGTAAGGATAACTATTGGTTGCACGACGGCTATGATAATTATTATCATGTAGTTGACGGAACCCTTCGTTCACAGATAGCCGAACAGGAGTCGCGTCATGAGAAAACCCGCGAAAAGACTACAGGAACGTTTTCTTCTGCCTGGATTGAACATGGCAACGCCCCGAAGAATGCTACTTATGAATATATGGTACTGATTCAGCCTTCAGCTTCGGATTTGGATGAACTGAAGAAAACGCCTGCATACGAAGTATGGCAACGTGATCAGACTGCGCATATTGTCTATGACAGGAAAACGGGTATAACCGGATATGCTGTTTTTGAAGATTACCGGTCTGCTGACGATAAGCTGGTGGTTGCTTCCATTCCTGCGGAAACGATGGTCATGTATGCGGCAGAGGGAAAAAAGGCGATTCGTCTCAGCGTCTGTGACCCAAACTTGAATATTGCGGAAAAGACGTATACGACAAAAGAACCGAGCCGCCCTATTCGTAAAATAATAGAGCTGAAAGGACGCTGGAGTTTCTTGGAGACACCGGCGAATGTAAAGCTTGAATATAAAGGTGCCCATACGATACTGGATGTAACTTGTCAGCATGGACAACCGGTGGAAATGATTCTTGAAAATAAATGAAGAGAGAATTTAAATAGGTATTGATGTTTGTGTTTCTATGAAAGAAAGAGGGTCGGTTCAGCGAAGAATCGACCCTCAGTTTTATATGCGGTTAATGAGACAGTTTGCTAGGGAGAACTTGAATTACTTGTTTAATCTCCATTCGAAACCATCTTTTGTATCTTTCACTTCAAATCCGAGTGCAGTCAATGTATTACGGATTTCGTCGGAAGTAGCCCAGTCTTTGTTGGCTTTTGCTTTCATGCGTTGTTCAAGAAGCATATCAACGACTTTGCCATAAGCGGCTTCGCGACCGTCGGAAGAACCTTTCTCTTCTTTCAGCCCCATGATGTCGAAGCAGAACAGGTGGAAAGTTTCTTTCAGGTCTTTCAGATCTTCTGCGGAGATCGTTGCATTTCCTGCGTTGATATTATTGATGATGCGGGCACCTTCGAAAAGCTGTGCGATGACAATAGGAGTATTCAAGTCGTCATTCATAGCTTCGTAGCATTTAGCACGCAGCTCTTTCACGTTGATACCTTCCGAAGTTGTTGCGGCCGGAGTGATCTTGTCGAGTCCTTCGATTGCTTCTATCAAACGTTGCAGCCCTTTTTCCGAAGCTTGCAATGCTTCGTTACTGAAGTCTACAGTGCTGCGATAGTGAGCTTGCAGGATGAAGAAACGGATGGTCATCGGAGTGTAGGCTTGTGCCAGCAACTTGTGAGTACCGTTGAAGAATTCATCCAGCGTGATGAAGTTGCCGAGTGATTTACCCATCTTCGTACCGTTGATGGTAATCATGTTGTTGTGCATCCAGTAGTGAACCATGTCATCGCCTTGCGAAGCTACCGACTGTGCGATCTCACATTCATGATGCGGGAAGATCAGGTCCATTCCTCCTCCGTGAATATCGAAGTGCTCGCCCAGATACTTGCGTCCCATGGCGGTACATTCGGCATGCCATCCGGGGAAACCGTCGCTCCATGGCGAAGGCCAGCGCATAATGTGTTCCGGCTGCGCTTTTTTCCAGAGGGCGAAGTCGGCGGGATTACGTTTTTCGCTTTGTCCGTCGAGGTCGCGGGTGGTATTCAGTACGTCGTCGAGGTTGCGGCCGGAGAGTTTGCCGTAATGATAGTCCTTATTATATTTAGCTACGTCAAAGTAGACGGAACCTTCGCTTTCGTAAGCGTATCCGGCGTCCAGAATCTTCTGTACGAGCTGGATTTGTTCGATAATGTGACCCGAAGCGTGCGGCTCGATGCTGGGAGAAAGTACATTCAGTGCTTCCATTGCCTTATGATAGCGGTTCAGGTAATACTGAACGACTTCCATAGGCTCCAATTCTTCGAGACGGGCTTTCTTGGCAATCTTATCTTCTCCTTCGTCGGCATCATGCTCCAGATGACCGACATCGGTAATATTGCGTACATAGCGTACTTTATATCCTAAATGAGTCAGATAACGGAAGAGTACGTCAAATGTGATGGCGGGACGGGCATGTCCCAAGTGAGCATCACCGTATACTGTCGGTCCGCATACATACATGCCTACATGCGGTGCGTGAAGCGGTACGAACAATTCTTTCTTTCTATCTAACGTGTTGTAAATGGTAAGTTGATGTTCCATAACATTTTATATTTGTTCTATTGGAAGTGCAAAGTTAGAATAAATAATTGATTTCAACTTAACTTGCAAGGGATTTTGTCTGATCTGCTGAAGGAAGAATGCCTTATGGGACGTTGAAGATTCTCTCTATCGCTTCCGCAACCCCATCTTCGTCATTAGTCAGTGTAATGTAGTCGGCAGCCTTCTTCACAGGCTCCTGCGCGTTGCCCATCGCTATGCCCATACCAGCGAATTTGATCATCGACAGGTCATTGTAGCCATCGCCTATAGCTATCACTTCCTCGCGTGTCATTCCTATATTTTCCAACAGTACGCTGAGGGATAAAGCCTTGTCGATACCTTGCGGAACCAACTCCAGGAAATAAGGTTCCGAACGGAAGACATTGATCTTTCCTTGCAGGCGGATGCAAAGCTCGGATTCTACAGGAATCAGCTTGCCGGCATCCCCGACGATGAGGCACTTGGCTACCGGCAGGGTGATGTCAGTCAGGAAGTCGTTTGTTTCCCGTATCGCCATTTTATTGAGGAAGGCTTCTTTTTGTACGTACGGATCTTGTGAGTTTTCGGTCACTATTTCTGCTCCGTCGTAAGTCAGTATGCTTAGATGATTGGTGCGGGCACATTCGTAGAGTACCGGAACGACTTCATTGGGCAGTACATTCTCGTACATCATTTCTTTGGTTTCCCAGTTGATGATCTCTCCACCGTTATAGGACAGGATAAATCCGCCGAACTCATTCATGCGTAACTCGTTGGCGAGCGGTACGATGCCGTAAGTCGGTCGCCCTGATGCAAGTACCAGACGGATACCTTGTTCTTGTATGCGTATCAGCGTTTCCCGGTTGCGGGAAGAGATTTCCTTTTTAGAATTGGTGAGTGTGCCGTCGAGGTCGAGCACTATGAGTTTGTATTTCATGTCGCATTGTTTTGGGTTGCAAAGATAGGAGAAAATGGATGACTACAAAGTGCGTGGTAATTAAAATATGCTTAGATTATGCACTTTTATGGTGCAATAGTGAGATGTTTGATTGTTATTGCAGCAAATCCGCCCACTGCTCATTGCTCAGTGCAGGCAGTGCCTCACTATCCGTAATAAATGTTTCTGCCAGCCTCCTCTTGTCCTCCTGTAGTTGGAGAATCTTTTCTTCGATACTGTTCTGAGTAATAAAACGATAGGCGATAACCTGTTTATCCTGACCGATACGATGTGCACGGGCGATGGCTTGTGACTCGGCAGCAGGATTCCACCAGGGATCAATGATAAATACATAATCGGCCTGTGTAAGGTTAAGACCGACTCCTCCTGCTTTCAAAGAAATAAGGAATGCCTGCACATCCTTTTGCTCGGTGAAATGGGCGATTTCGGAAGGTCGGTTGTTGGTGGAACCGGTCAGCAGAGCATACTTCCAGCCCCGTTGGCGGAATACCTCGGCAAGTATCTCCAGATGCCGGACAAAGGAAGAAAAAATAAGTACCTTATGTCCTTCACTTCTTAGTGTGTCAAAGGTATCGATGATTTGTTCCGTTTTTCCCGATATCCCGTCGAAGTCGGGAAAGATAAGCTGCGGATGGCAAGCCAGTTGACGGAGACGCAGGATACCGTTCAGGATGCTGAACATATGGTATCTGTCTCTGTTTTCGGGTTGCTGGAGTAATATGTTGCGGAGGCTGTTTTTCTCCTGTTCGTAGCTCTCACTCTGCTTTTCGGACATGGCGCAATAGATCGTTTCTTCGGTAAGCGGGGGAAGTTCCGGCGCTACCTCGCTTTTGCTTCTGCGAAGGATAAACGGAGCGATGATCTGTTGCAGCCTTTTCTCCATACGGACGTTTCCTTGCCGGATCGGAATGATAAACTGCTTATGAAAAGCGTTTTCTTCTCCTAGCAGGTCCGGTTGCAGAAAACGGAACTGTGCCCACAAATCTTTGAGAGAGTTCTCGATAGGCGTGCCGGTAAGTGCAATCCGATGCTTGCCCTGCAACTGGATGACCGAACGGAAAGTAAGGGAATCATTGTTCTTGATATTCTGACTTTCATCAAGTACGATGTATTCGAATGTGTAGGAGCGGAGAATATCAATGTTATTTCTCATCATCCCATAAGTCGTGAATATCAGATGGAAATGATTGAAGAACTTCTCCGGATGTCCTTTGGGAAATGCGGTGTTGCTGTTATATTCCGCTATCGCAAGAGTCGTGAAGCGTTTAGCCTCTCTTCGCCAGTTGTGGAGCAGGGAAGTGGGGACAACGATCAGAGTGGCAGGTTTACAGGAGTTCTTTCCGTGTTCCTGTCTGTGACCATCTTCTTTCGGTCTGTTTTTCTTTCTGATTTCCCGTGCATCCGGCAGTAGTTCATCTTCGGAGGAGAACGAAAATAAAGAGAACTGTCCTTCGGCATCTGCTATCTGCTCTTTGGCGGGAGGATTACCGGCAGTACATTCTTTGTCCGGCTGATTGTCGGAAGCTGTGCTTTCTGTAAATACGGGCTTTGTAGGAGCAGTGACCGCATCGGGAGAAAGCGGTTTGTATATATATTGCAGCAGCGTCAGCGTCTGAAGTGTCTTTCCAAGTCCCATATCATCTGCCAGGCAGCCGCCGAATCCTTGCTTGTTCAGCTGCACCATCCATGAGAATCCCTTCTGCTGATAGGGTCGTAGTTCCGCTTTCAGTCCTTGGGGAACAGGAACATTACGTATCTCTCTCTTGAAAGGCAGGTCTTTAGGTCCGTTCTCTTCTAAAGCCGATTGTACGGCACCGACAAAGGTCGGTTTCAGACGAATCCCCGTCTCCGTCTGGGTGCCCAGTTCCAACAGGTTTCCATATTTGCTGAACCATTCTTCCGGTAAAAGAATCATGCGTCCGTCCGGTAACAGAAATTCTCTTTTCTCTTCAAGGATGTGCTTGCGGAAGCGTGAGAAAGGGATACGCAGATTGCCGATGACTACCGTGATATGTAGCTCAAACCAGTCGGGCTCATCATCACAACTCTGTTCGATGCGGATTTCGTCCAGACAGTAAGGAGTATTCCCCATGTTTCCTGTCAGCAGAAAAGACTGTTGGAGCATCTTCCGATATGTACTGATCCATTCGGTAATTGTCTTTTCGGGTGCATCGGGCGACAGCTTGAAATGAACGTCGCTGACTCGTTGCAAGCCGGAATCTGTTAACATCCGGAGCTTCTCTTCTTCGGCATCGCTATCCCGACGGAAAAAGAATATCTCGCCGAAATCGTTCCGGTAAATGATCTTCTTCATTTCGGTCACGGTGTCGGGAGTAAATGACTGGTCACCATAACGGAAGCTAAGCCGCAACATCTGTTCGTCGTAAATGGTATCTTCAAGAGACAGGACAGCTTCGCAGGCATACGTCTCTTCAATGATATTCAGTCCCTGAGTCGTGATTTCATGATAGCGTGCTATTGGAATGACGATGTTATCGATGTATTTCTCGATTTGGGAAGCAGGGACGCTGATTTTCTTTTTCTTGGTAAAGGGCAGAATGCGTACGCTCTCAATATGCGGAAAGAAGTACAGCTCCATTCCCAGTAAGAGGGCAGACGGTGAGGAGGTCAGCACGATAACAGGCTTCTGTTCACTTAATGAGAGCGGCTGCCCGTCATAATAGCATTGCAGCTGGTAGCGGAAATTGGTCTCATCGGCAAGAAACGTAAAACGGATTTCCACGTCATGAGGATGCACATGATAGGCGTGATGCGCATATAGCAGTTTGCTTCCGACCTGTTTCTGATACAGAGGAAGATTATGATGGCGTATCAATGTCAGCATCTCCTGCATTTTTTTCTCGATGAATGGGCGGATATTGTTCTTTACCCGTTCCGGATCTTCGGATAATTTGCGCAGAAAACGGGATACTGTTTTCTCACGCGAATAGATTCCCATCAGATATTTCTCTGTGTAATGTGAGGCGATGTCGATAGCTTGTTGCTCGGCTTCGTTCATTCGGCTGATTGCTTCGGGGGAAGCGTGAAAAGCCTGTTCAATGAGTTGGTATGTACCGTCGTCAGATTTCTCTGCCATATAAGGAATCAGCAGTGTGCCGAACGTCAGATGTTCGGTTAAAACGATGATAACTTGTCCGGTATTTGCTTTCTCTTCCATTCTCTTTAGGCTTTAACAAACAAAGATACGGGAAAATCCTTAATTTTGCAGCATGATGGAAGAAAACAAACGAGTATTGTTAGGAATGAGCGGCGGTACGGACAGTTCCGTAGCTGCCATGCGATTGCTGGAAGCCGGATATGAGGTGACCGGAGTTACTTTCCGTTTCTATGAGTTGAACGACTCGACCGAATATCTGGAAGATGCCCGCCATCTGGCAGAGCGTTTGGGAATCCGTCATATCACGTATGATGCCCGCGAGATATTCCGCGAACAGATCATCGAGTATTTTGTGCAGGAATATATGGTGGGGCATACTCCTGTGCCCTGCACATTGTGCAATAACTATCTGAAATGGCCCCTTCTTTCCAAAATTGCCGATGAAATGGGGATTTTTTATATTGCTACAGGGCATTATGTCCGGAAAGTAAAGGTGGATGATACCTATTATATAACTTACGCTGCCGATTCGGACAAGGATCAGACCTTTTTCTTATGGGGACTCAAACAGGATATTCTTCGGAGAATGTTGCTTCCGATGGGAGATATTACCAAAGTGGAAGCACGTGCCTTTGCTGCTGAACGGGGATTTCAGAAAGTGGCGGTGAAAAGGGACAGTCTGGGCGTTTGCTTTTGCCCGATGGATTATCGAAGCTTTCTGAAAAAGTGGTTGGTCAGCAATTGTCAGCCACAGGTCAGCAATTGTCAGCCGCAGGTCAGCGTAGGTCAGCCCCAGGTCAGTGCAGGTCAGACTTGGTCAGCGGAGGTCAGACGTGGACGATTTGTCGATGAAAAGGGAGATTTTATAGCCTGGCACGAGGGTTATCCTTTTTATACCGTCGGACAACGGCGTGGCTTGGGCATTCATTTGAATCGTGCCGTCTTTGTGAAGGAAATTCGCCCGGAAAAGAATGAAGTAGTACTCGCTTCCCTACAGGCTTTGGAGAAAACGGAGATGTTACTTAAAGATTGGAATATTGTTAATCGGGAACGTTTGTTAGGGCATGCGGATATCATTGTGAAGATTCGCTATCGGAAACAGGAAAATCATTGTACTGTGACAGTTACACCGGATAATTTCCTGCATGTACAACTTCACGAACCGTTGACGGCAATCGCATCCGGGCAGGCTGCTGCCTTCTATAAAGATGGTTTGTTGCTAGGCGGTGGAATCATTGTAGAATAATCATTGCTTCAGTCTCCTATAAAGTTTGAAAAAGTAAAAATCATCTGCCATCTGCAACAGAATCGACTCATCTTATTCTTTATTTTTTGCTTATAGCGTTGTAGATACCAGTTGCAAGCTGGGAATACAAAAAAGTCCCACAGTGCATATTATGTACACTGTAGGATACTTTCTGTCATATAATGATTTAATTTGTTCGGATAACTTTATTCGTTGTTCAGCACCAGCATTGACTCTATATATTCGCGTGTATTGCTTAATCTGGGCACTTTGTGCTGTCCACCTAATTTTCCCTTCCTTGCCAGCCAGTCATGGAACAATCCCGGACGCGCAACGATGACTTCCAGTGGTTGCAGAGCAATATCTTTCCAACGCTTCGCCTCATAGTCTGAATTTACTTCTTTCAATGTAGCATCAAGTATTGCGGCAAATTTCTCTACGGAATCCGGCATCTTGGCAAATTCTATCAGCCATTGATGACGGCATTTGGCGTGTTCGTCCATAAATACCGGTGCTGCAGAGTATTCGCTCACCTGTGCACCTGTCTCGGCACAAGCCTTAGCTAAGCCTTTTTCGGCATTATCTACAATCAGTTCTTCTCCAAAAGCATTGATGAAATGCTTCGTACGTCCTGTGATGACGAACTTATATGGGTTCTTGCTGGTAAACTTCACCGTATCACCGATCATGTATCGCCACAATCCGCAGGACGTAGAAATCACCATTGCGTAATTCTTGTTAAGTTCCACCTCTTCGAGGCAGTAAGCGCGTGGATTTTCCTTATCAACTTCTTCCAATGGAATGAACTCGTAGAAAATACCGTAGTCGATCATCAGCAACATGGCAGGGTCTGAAAGATCGTTCTGCGTACCAAAGTACCCTTCGGAAGCGTTGTAGGTCTCTACATAATGCATCTTCTTTGAGTGAATCACCTGCTTGTACTGCTCACGATAAGGGGTGAAAGCCACCCCGCCGTGGAAGAATACTTCCAGATTCGGCCAAACTTCCTCCAGTGTTTGCTTGCCGGTCTTTTCGAGAATACGCTTGATAAGTACCAGCATCCATGAGGGTACACCGGACAAACTGGTCACATTGACCGGAATAGTACTGTTGGCTATTGCTTCTATTTTGGTTTCCCATTCGCTCATCAAAGCGATTTTCTTGCTCGGCACACGAATGAAATTGATTAACGGATTGACGTTCTGAATCAGAATCGCCGACAAGTCTCCCACCAAACTATGGTTGGAGTTGAGGTTCGGACTATGGCTGCCTCCCAGAATTAACCCTTTTCCCGAGAAAAAGTGACTGTCCGGATTGATGCGGAAGTAGAGTGCCGCAGCATCTTTACCGCCTCTATAGTGAATCTGTCTCTTATAC
>ENA-OYWR01000603-OYWR01000603.1-human-gut-metagenome-genome-assembly--contig:-NODE-603-length-14455-cov-5.352847_pt1 | contig 14455 bp, 8 predicted proteins | sample MGYA00244816_ERZ653408 | MGnify/ENA primary metagenome ERZ653408 (study PRJEB26926, sample SAMN06165138) | human gut metagenome | biome: ENVO:00009003; feature: ENVO:2100002; material: ENVO:00002003... | reverse complement strand
GCTTCGTCGGCAGCGTCAGATGTGTATAAGAGACAGCTGTAGCGATCGTTCCAAGCTCACAGGATACAGCCTCTGCACTTGTAAAGGCAGATAATCTTGTAGAAGGTACAGATTTTGAGATCCAGGACTATAAATCAGAGGAAGTCAGCGGTGTAAATGTTTACAGCTATACAGTTCATTACCTCACTGATAAGAGTGACTATAAATATGTTGTAAATAAATATTTCACAGATAATACAACAGAATTTTACAGTGTTGCAGGTTCTGTAAAGGATGAGAAAGCACTGGCAGGAATCAAGACTTCTGTTGATTCATTCACTATTTCCGGTGATTCTGTACTGAAAGCAGCAGCAACAGGAAAAACTTCAGGAACTACAGCAGGTACAACTGCGGACGGCACTTCAGGAACTACAGGAACAGCGGCTGCAGGTACAGACCAAACAGCATCCGGCAGTTCATCAGATGGAAGTTCTTCAGCAGGCACAGACGGTTCTTACAGTGATACTTCATCGGGCGGTTCATCAGATTACAGTTCTTCAGACTATACTTCTGATGGCAGCAGCGACGGATCTTATGATTATGACGATGGTTCCTCCAATGGATATTATGCAGACGGAACACCTGTAGGAACAGATGATCCGGACTATGATACAGATCAGACAAGAACTATTTACAGAAACTCCGACGGATATCCGCTTGTAATTTATCCGAACGGTGACGGTACATGGTGTGATGATGACGGAAATACCTATGATTTTGCTAATGGTGAGGACGTTTATGATGAGAACGGTGTTGACTATTACTATCATGGAGAACCGGCGTATGTCCGCTATATGCCTAAGAATCAGTAACAGAAAAGTTGAAAAGGACGGCTGCTGTAAAAAACAGTCGTCCTTTTTTGCGCTGACAGAGACCAACCTGTTATTTACATAAGAACGGATGTTGTGGTAGAATAGCAGGGAAAATATGTGTTGCTGTGAACGGAGTGAACAGTAAAACAGGTAGATAATGAGGGCTGATGAATGGAATCATATGGAAGATTTGCCGGTGTTTATGATGTTTTCATGGATAATGTAAACTATCGTGAATGGGCAGACTATATTATAGAAACACTGGCTCAGGACGGGATCAGGGATGGTCTGGTTCTGGAGCTGGGATGTGGAACAGGTACTGTGACAGAGATGCTTGCAGATGCCGGATATGATATGATCGGTATCGATAATTCTGAGGAGATGCTTGCAGAGGCTATGGAGAAGCGGGCAGAATCCGGTCATGATATTCTGTATCTTTTGCAGGATATGCAGGATTTTGAGTTATATGGTACGGTTCGTGCTGTGATCAGTGTCTGTGACAGTATGAATTATCTGACGGACGAGGAAGATCTGGAGTATCTTTTTGCGCTGGTAAATAATTATCTGGATCCGGGCGGGCTGTTCATTTTTGATATGAATACGGTCCATAAATACCGGGATGTGATCGGCGATACGACTATTGCTGAGGACAGAGAGGACGGAAGCTTTATCTGGGAGAACAGTTATGACAGGGAAAATGCCCTGAATGTATATGAACTGGCACTTTTTCTTCCAAGAGAAGACGGATTGTATGAGAAGTGTGAGGAGGAACATGTACAGAAAGCATATTCCATAGAAGCAATCAAGGCTATGATTGTGAAGGCAGGAATGGAACTGGTGGCAGTCTGTGATGCGTATACTCATAATCCGGGTGATGAGAATTGTGAACGTCTGACTTTTGTTGCAAGAGAGCATGGAAAAAGTGCACAGAACGGATATCATGGAAGGATTCCAGAGAAACCTGAGACACATCGCGCGGATTGATGCGATTATAGCAGGCCTCTTAATTAATGCATTATTTACGGGGATTGCTATTGATTTGACGTTAAGCCATGGACAAATGAAAATAATATGAAAGAAATAACAGGAGTAATAAACGAATGAACGATTATATTATCAGAGCAATTGCAGCGAATGATCAGATTCGGGCATTTGCGGCAGTTACTACAGAAACAGTAGAAACAGCGAGACAGGATCACAATACAAGCCCGGTTGCCACAGCAGCACTGGGACGTCTTCTTACAGCAGGTGCCATGATGGGTACCATGATGAAGGGGGATAAGGACATCCTCACACTTCAGATTAAGGCAGGAGGTCCTCTGGAAGGAATTACTGTGACAGCAGATTCCAAAGGTCGTGTAAAGGGATATGTGGGAAATCCTGATGTATGTATCCCGGCAAACAGCAAGGGCAAACTGGATGTTGCAGGTGCTGTCGGAGTAGGATTTATGAACGTGATCAAGGATATGGGACTGAAAGAGCCTTATGTTGGACAGGTTGCGCTTCAGACCAGCGAGATCGCAGAAGATCTTACCTATTATTTTGCTACAAGTGAACAGGTACCATCAGCAGTTGGTCTTGGAGTTCTTATGAATAAAGACAATACAGTACGTCAGGCTGGCGGATTTATCGTGCAGCTGATGCCGTTTGCGGAAGAAAGCACAATTGCGAAGCTTGAGGAAAATGTGCAGAAAATCACATCTGTCACAAATCTTCTGGAAGAGGGACATACTCCTGAGAGTCTGCTTGAGAAAGTCCTGGAGGGCTTTGACATGGAGATCAATGAGAAAGTTCCTACGGAATTTTACTGTAACTGCAGCAGAGAAAGAGTGGAGAAAGCCCTGATCAGCATCGGAAGAAAAGAACTCAATGAAATGATCCAGGAAGGTAAGTCCATTGAGATGAACTGCCATTTCTGTAATAAGAATTATGAATTTACAGTGGAAGAACTGAAAGAAATCCTGCGTAAATGTAAATAAGAGACGCCAATGTACTGACAGATAGATCTGCCGGAGCACAGGGAAGAAGAGGTAGAAAATGAAAAACGGTTATATCAAAACAGCAGCCGCAACACCTTATATCACAGTTGCAGACTGCAATGCCAATGGAAATGAGATTATCAGATTGATCCATGAGATGGAGAAAGAACATGTGAAGGTTATGACTTTTCCGGAGCTTTGTATCACAGGCTATACCTGTCAGGACCTTTTCCTGCAGAGACGTCTTCTCGACAGCGCCTGGGAAACTTTGCTGAAGATCACAAAGGAAACTGCTGATGTGGATGCCCTTGTTTTTGTAGGTGTGCCTTTCAGAAATCATGGAAAATTATATAATGTGGCAGCAGTTTTAAACAGAGGCGAGATCATTGGGCTGGTTCCGAAAACTTATCTTCCAAACTATGGAGAATTTTATGAGCAGCGCCATTTTGCATCAGGTCTTGGCTGTCTGGAATATGTGGATATTGAGGGAAAGAGAGTTCCTTTTGGAACAGATATTCTTTTTATCTGTGAGGAGGAGCCGGAGCTTGTGGCAGCAGCAGAGATCTGTGAGGATTTATGGGTGACACTGCCGCCAAGCGTTCTCCATGCACAGGCAGGAGCGAATCTGATCGTGAATCTGTCAGCCAGCAATGAGATGGTCGGAAAGGACAGCTACCGCAGAGATCTTGTTTCCGGACAGTCTGCACGTCTGGTGTGCGGATATGTATATGCAAATGCAGGAGAAGGTGAGTCCACACAGGATCTGGTCTTTGGCGGTCAGAATATGATCGCAGAGAATGGAGTGATCCTTGCGGAAGGAAAACGTTTCCACAATGGTATTGTATACAGTGAGATTGATGTGCAGAGGCTGAACGATGAGAGAAGAAGACTGACTACTTATCAGCCGGCTGACGACAGTGATCATATTAAAGTGTGCTTCCATCTGAATGTGGAAGAGACAAAACTGACCAGAAAATATTCGCAGTATCCTTTTGTACCTTCACGAAAAGAAGAAAGGGATATGCGTTGTGATGAAATCCTGAATATCCAGGCAATGGGACTTAAGAAACGTATGGATCATATCCATTGCCATAAGGCAACAGTGGGACTTTCCGGAGGTCTGGATTCCACACTGGCACTGCTTGTGATCGCAAGAGCCTTTGACCTTTCCGGTGCGGACAGAAAGGATATCCACTGTATTACCATGCCATGCTTTGGAACCACAGACAGAACTTATCAGAATGCCTGCAAATTAAGTCAGTGTCTGGGTGCGACTTTAAGTGAGATCAATATCAAAGAAGCAGTAAATGTACATTTCCGGGATATTGCTCATGATCCGTCTGTGCATGATGTGACTTATGAGAACAGCCAGGCAAGAGAGAGAACGCAGATCCTGATGGACAGTGCAAATCAGGATGGCTCGATTCTGGTGGGAACAGGAGATCTGTCTGAGCTGGCTCTGGGATGGGCAACCTACAATGGTGACCATATGTCCATGTACGGCGTGAATGCTTCAGTGCCGAAAACTCTGGTGCGTCATCTTGTACGTTATTATGCGGATACCTGCAAAGATGAGAAGCTGACAGAGGTTCTTCTTGATATTCTGGATACACCGGTAAGTCCGGAGCTTCTGCCGCCTAAGGATGGCAAGATCGCACAGAAGACAGAAGATCTGGTGGGACCTTATGAACTTCACGATTTCTATCTGTACTATATGCTTCGTGCAGGATTTGAACCGGAGAAAATTTACAGGCTGGCATGTGAGACTTTTGAAGGAATGTATGATAAGGAGACAATCTTCAAATGGCTGAAAACCTTCTATTGGAGATTTTTTGCACAGCAGTTTAAACGTTCCTGCCTTCCGGATGGCCCGAAGGTGGGAAGCGTTGCGGTTTCACCGAGAGGTGATCTGAGAATGCCAAGTGATGCAAGTGCAGGAGTATGGCTGGAGCAGCTTGAAAATATGGATATTTAGAATCGCATAGCGGAGTGGAGGATTCTATCCGCGTGATTTTGCATGGCGAAGCGGAGAACGATCAGTTGTTCTCCGCTTTTTTCAGTGCTGTTTCAATTGCATTCAAAAGAATCATGGAAGTATACTTCTGATCTTCGGAATATTGGATGTTTTCCAGCGACTGGGAGGTATAAATCTGGCTGGCCAGTGATTCCAGAGCCGGTTCCATGAGAGGAAACATGGCTGCGGTGCTTTCACTTAAATTTACCAGACGGATGGAAGTTACCCTGTCAGAGTCAACGGTTACTTCCAGGTCAAAGGTGTTTTCATTCAGGTCGATGGAGGAAGTATAAATTCCCGGTTTGTACAGGCTTTTGGCATCGGCTGAGGCACTTTTTTTCTGACCGGATCCAAACATGAAAAAAAGTACAATAGCCAGGATGACAGCAAGAAGAAGGAAAATGCCGGTGTATATAACTTCCTTCATATGTAGGACTATGATTTTTGTTTTTGCACTCATGGTACACGCCTCCTGGATGGTTTTGTATATTCTATTACAGAAGTGCTTAAATTATGATATACTGAAACAACGAATGTGAGTAACCGACAGTAAGGAGAGAAGAATGTCATTACAGTTTATTATCGGCAGTTCCGGTGCCGGAAAGTCTTATTTTGCATATGAGAGAGTAATCCGGGAGTCCATGGAACACCCGGAGAGAAATTACTATATTATTGTTCCGGAGCAGTTTACCATGCAGACACAGAAGACGCTGGTGGAAATGCATCCGGGAAAAGGAATCCTGAATATTGACATCCTGAGCTTTGAACGTCTTGCGTACCGTGTATTTGAAGAAACCGGCGGAGATAACAGAAAGGTTCTGGAAGATACGGGAAAAAGCATGGTGCTGCAGAAAATGGTGCAGCAGCACAGAAAGGAACTTGCCTATCTGGGAAGTCAGATGAATAAGCCGGGATATCTGGATGAGGTGAAGTCTCTGGTTTCAGAATTTATGCAGTATGATATCAGAGAAGAGAATCTGGCAGAAATGAAAGAGAAGGCCAAAGATCAGCCATTACTTGAAATGAAGCTTAAGGATGTGGGAATCCTTTATCAGTCATTCAGGGAATTCCTGAAGGGGCATTATATGACAGGGGAAGAGGTGATGGATGTCCTGCTTAAACAGCTTCCTTTTTCCGAAAAACTTAAGGGAGCGGAATTCCTCTTTGATGGATTTACCGGATTCACGCCAATTCAGGTCAATGTGCTCAGGGAACTTCTGGTCATTGCTGACCGCATAAGTGTTACTGTGACTATGGACGAACGGGAGGATGCTTTTTCTCCGGGAAAACCTTATCAGCTTTTCTTTATGAGCAAGCAGATGATACGGACACTTGCAGGGCTGACCAGAGATCTGGAGGATCCGGTGTATCTGAAACCATCCGGACAGTCCCGGTTTGCACAGGCACCTGCCTTACAGTTTCTGGAGAAAAATATCTTCCGCTACAGAAAGGGCGTGTATGCCGAAGAACAGCAGGAGATAAAAATATTTACTGCGCCATCCCCCCTGGAAGAAATGCGGGAGGCTGCCAGAAGGATGTCAGAACTTGTGCGTACCTGTGGATACCGCTATGGTGAGATTGCAGTGATCACAGGAAATCTAGAAGAATATGCAAGACTTGCAGCACAGGTATTTGAGGAGGCAGATATTCCATATTTTATTGACGAGAAGCACTCGGTAATGATGAATCCTTTTGTGGAGTATCTGCGCGCTGCCATGGAGATGGCGGTACAGGGATTTCCTTATGAGAGTGTTTTCCGTTATCTCAGATGCGGGATGTCAGAAGTTACCAGAGAACAGGCTGATAAGCTGGAGAATTACGTGCTGGCGCTGGGAATCCGGGGATATAAGAAATGGTCTGAAAAATGGGTTCGTGTGTACAGAGGAATGGAAGCGGAGAAGATACAGGAACTGAATGAGATCAGAGAAATCTTTGCGGAAGAAGTAAGGGAACTTGCACAGGGATTTGGTTCCGGGAAGAAGACAGTGGAAGAGTACTGCCGGATTCTCTATGAGTTTATCCAAAAAAGCAATGTCTGGCAGAAACTGAAACGACAGGAGCGAAGGTTTAAAGAGTCAGGCGATAAAGCAATGGAAAAAGAATATAACCAGATTTATGGAATTGTGATGGACCTGCTGGATAAGATGGTTGAGATTCTTGGCGAAGAAACGGTAAACAGACAGGAGTTCCGACAGCTTCTGGAATCAGGACTTTCTCAGGCAAAAGTAGCGCTGATTCCGCCGAGCATAGATCAGGTAATGGTGGGTGATATGGAACGATCCCGCTTAAAGGAGATTAAGGCGTTGTTCTTTGTTGGCGTGAATGAGGGAAATATCCCAAAGAGCACACAGACAGGCGGAATCTTATCAGAGCTTGACAGGGATTTCTTCCAGGAGCAGGGAGTGGAACTGGCACCGGGGCCTAAAGAACTGATGAATATGCAGAGGTTTTATCTGTATCTGAATATGACGAAACCGGGAGAAAAGCTGATCCTCTCCTATAGTGATACCAATGCAAAAGGAGAAGGCATAAGTCCGGCATATCTGATCGGGAGTATATGCAGTCTGTATCCGAAGCTGGAAATTAAGGGTGGAGCCGGGGTCGGCGGAGCCGGGGTCAGACCCCATAAAAATTCTATAAACAATTATTGTTATCCGGAAAATCCGGAAGCTGGGATTGATCTGTTTCTGGAGAAGCTGGTACAGGAGACAGAGAAAGAACATGAGGATATTCTGGAGCAGGCAGATGAGACGGATGCAATGTTTGGAGAGCTTTACAGCTGGTATCTGCGGAATCCGGAATACAGAAGCAGAGTACAGAAGCTAGTACAGTCGGCTTTTGCCGGAAAACCAAAGGACATTATCAGCCAGAGTGTGGCGAAGGCATTATACGGAGAGGTTTCACCTTACAGTGCTACCAGACTGGAACGTTTTGCAGCCTGTGCATTTGCACATTTCCTTCAGTATGGAATGAAGCTGACCGAGCGTGTGGAATATGAGTTTAAACCTATGGATATGGGAAATGTTATGCATGAAGCACTGGAAAGCTTTGCAGAAGAAGTGCGAAAAAGAGGCATGAAATGGACAGAGCTGACAGAACAGGAACGGAATGAGATTGCGGACCGGTGTCTGGATAATATTGTGGCAGATTATGGAAACACGGTACTCAAAAGCAGTGCCAGAAATGAATATATGATCGAGAGAACAAGGAGAATCCTCAGAAGGACGGTATGGGCACTTCAGAAACAGCTGGAACAGGGAGAATTTCAGCCGGAAGGCTTTGAGGTAACCTTCGGGGGAGGACGGATTGACAGAGTAGATATTATGGAAGATCAGAATAAGGTGTATGTGAAGGTGATTGATTATAAAACCGGAAATACATCCTTTGACCTGGTTTATCTGTATCATGGCCTGCAGTTACAGCTGATGATCTATCTGGATGGTGCTCTGCGTGTAGAGCAGAAGAAATATCCGGATAAGGAGATTATTCCTGCGGGAGTTTTTTATTACAATATCAAGGATCCTATGATCCAGGAGAAGATAGATGCGGATGTGAAAGCAGTCAGTGCAGGTCTTATGAAAGAACTGAAGATGAATGGGCTGGTTCAGGCAGATCCGGAGCTTGTGTACAGGATGGACAGCAGTCTTGGCTCCATTCCTGTCGCATTTAATAAGGACGGAAGCTTTCGCAAAAATTCTTCTGTGGCAGACAGAACACAGTTCGCAGTGCTTGGACGGTATGTAAGGACGAAGATTGAGAAGATAAGAAGTTCTATTCTGGAGGGAGATGCAGAGGTTTCTCCCTATGAGCTCGGAAAAAAGAATGCGTGTACTTATTGTCCGTATATGACGGTATGCGGATTTGACCGCAGGCTGTCAGGATATGAATTCCGCAGACTGAAAAACTTCTCTGATGAGGAATTATGGAAAGCATTTGACAGGGAGGCAGAATAAGATGGGCGTACAGTGGACAAAGGAGCAGCAGGAGGTTATACGGCTGCGAGACAGAAATATTCTGGTCAGTGCGGCAGCCGGGTCCGGAAAAACGGCAGTACTGGTAGAACGTATCCTGAGTAAGATCACAGATAAAGAACACCCTGTGGATATTGACAGACTGCTAATCATGACATTTACAAGAGCAGCAGCAGGGGAAATGAAAGAGAGGATCTCGGCAGCTATTGAAAAAGCACTCTGTGAGGATCCCGATAATGAGCATCTGCAGAGACAGACAACCCTGCTTCATACTGCACAGATTACAACTATTGATGGTTTCTGTGCCTATATTATCCGGAATTACTTTCATCTGATCGGACTGGATCCGGGATATCGGACGGCAGATGAGGGGGAACTGAAGCTTCTGCGAGGAGATGTTGTGAAAGCACTGCTTGAAGAATATTATGCCAAAAAAGATGAAAAGTTTCAGAAATTCGTGGAATGCTTTGCAACAGGAAAGTCAGATGAAAATCTGGGAAACCTGATACAGAAATTATATGAAATGGCTATGAGCAATCCTTTTCCGCAGGAATGGCTGTCCGGGTGTATGGATGATTACAGGATTGATTCCCTGGAAGAGTTAAGAGAGACTGAGTGGATGAGGATGCTCTGGGATGCAGTGAAGGATGAACTGCAGGAAGCGAAGCTTCTGGTGCAGGAGGCTCGAAGAATCTGCTCAGAGCCGGATGGTCCGTATCTGTATGATGAGGCACTGAGCAGTGATCTGCTTCTTATAAGAAGTCTGCAGGAACTGGCAGAGAAAAGAGATTATAATGGAACTGCAGAAATACTTATGAAACCCTCATTTGCCCGGCTGAGCACAAAGAAGGCTGCGGATGTAGATGAACAGAAGAAGCAGAGAGTGAAAGATCTCCGGGATGAGGAAAAGGGGATTCTGAAGGAACTGGGGCAGCGATATTTCCAGAGTACAGAGAAGGAACTTCTGGAAGTGATCAGATATATCAGAGGCCCCGTAGAGATGTTAGTCGAGCTGACCGCAGGATTTAAAGAGCGGTTCGGAGAGGCGAAGAGAGAAAAGAATATTCTGGATTTTACGGATATGGAACATTTTGCCCTGCAAATACTGATGACGAAAGAAGGAGAAGAAATCCATATGTCTCAGGCTGCGAGAGAGCTCTCCGCAAAGTATGATGAAGTCCTGGTGGATGAATATCAGGACAGTAACTTAGTGCAGGAGCTTCTGACAACGGCAGTATCCGGGTGGATCAACCAGAAGAAAAATATCTTCATGGTAGGAGATGTAAAGCAGAGTATCTATCGTTTCCGTCTGGCAAGGCCGGAGCTTTTCATGGAAAAATATAAAAGTTATTCCACAGAAGAAGCACAGGAGCAGAGAATTGATCTGCACAAAAATTTCCGGAGCAGGGAACAGGTTCTGGAGAGTGTAAACTTTATTTTCCGACAGATCATGGGGGAAGACCTGGGAGGGATTACCTATGACAAAGATGCGGCCCTTTATCCCGGAGCTTCTTTTCCAGAAGGAGAGTCAGAGGAATTTGTAAAGACAGAGGTTCTTCTGGTCGAGAGAGACGGAGAAGAACTGTCTGATGTACAGGACTATGAAGACGCAGGTGCATCGGGAAACCGCAGGGAAATGGAAAATCAGACCGGGCAGGAACTGGAGGCGTTGGCCATTGCACAGAGAATTAAAGAAATTGTGGGAAAAGAACAGATCGTAGATAAAGAGACGAAGGAATACCGGCCTGTGGAATACGGGGATATTGTAATCCTGCTGCGCACTGCCTATGGATGGGCAGAAACCTTCAGGGAAGTGCTGGCATCTCAGGGGATTCCCGTATATTGTACATCAAGAACCGGATATTTCTCTGCAACCGAGATTGTGACTGTACTGAATTATCTGAAGGTGTGTGACAATCCGCTGCAGGATATTCCGCTTATGGGAGTGCTTCGTTCACCGATCGTCGGATGCACTTCACAGGAACTGGCAGAGCTTAGAATACAGTATCCTGATGGTCTGCTCTATGAGAGTGTTTCGGCATATGCAGGAGAAAATGAAATCCCCGAAAAAGAACTGGATCCGGATAAGCTGAAATCTGAATTGTTAAACAGTAATCTGCGAACAGATGAAAAGAACTCTCTGAATATTAAATTAAAAGGATTTCTGAGTCTCCTTGAAAAGGTAAGAAATATGGCTGCATATACGCCGGTCCACGAATTGATCCTTTATGTGCTGAAAGAAACCGGGTATGGAGATTATGCAAGGGCACTTCCGGGAGGGGAGCAGCGTTTTGCAAATCTTACCATGCTTGTGGAGAAAGCTATGGACTATGAGAAGACAAGCTACAGGGGTCTGTTTAACTTTGTTCGTTATATCGAACAGCTACAGGCATATCAGGTAGACTATGGAGAAGTCAATCTGACAGGAGCGGGCAATACCGCAGTGGAAATCATGACGATCCACAAGAGTAAGGGACTTGAATTTCCGGTAGTATTTGTGGCCGGTATGGGAAAACAGTTTAATTTTCAGGATATGAATGCAGGTCTTTTGCTTCATCCGGAACTGGGAATAGGGGCTGATGCTATCATACCGGAGAAACGGGTGATCGCATCTTCGCTGAATAAGCAGGTGATCAGAAGACAGCTTCTGAAAGAGAGTCTGGGAGAGGAACTGAGGGTACTTTACGTTGCCATGACAAGAGCAAAAGAGAAACTGATCCTTACAGGAACAGTCGGAAAGCTGGAAAAGCAGATGCTGTCGCTGTCGCGTTTTCTGGATGAGGAAGAAGAACTGCTCCCACTGGGAACCAGAATGAAAGCAAAGAATTACTGGGCTTTTGTACTGCCTGCACTGGTGCGGCATCGGGCCATGAGTGAACTTCTGTGGGAATATGGAATCCTCATGAAGAAACAGCCGGGGATTTACGATGATATCTCTGAGTTTGTGATAAAAAAGATTACTGTCCGTCAGATGACAGAAAAGGCAGTTCTCATCCAGGCAGGAAACCAGATGCAGGAGGAATATCTGAAGAACTGGGATGAAAATAAAGTGTATGATGAGGCTGTGAAGGAAGAGATAGAGAAGAGATTTTCCTTTGCATATCCGTATAAATATCTGGAAGATATTCCGGTTAAAGTCAGTGTTTCGGATCTGAAAAAGAGAAGCTGGCATGATGAAAGTGAACTGGAAGAGAATATCAGTGTGTCTGCCGAAGAGCAGGAAGAAGAACAGGAAGCGCCGGTTCCAGCATTTATGGCAGAGAAGCAGGAAGAGTATAAGGGGGCTGCCAGAGGTACTGCTTACCACAGAGTAATGGAATGTCTGGATTATGCAGAAGCAGATACAGAGGAACAGCTTCGGGCTCAATTAAAGAGACTTCTGGAGAGCCAGAAAATGACAGAGCAGGAAGCGGAATGTATCCGGATCCGGGATATCAGGAGGTTTGTGGAATCCGGACTGGGGCAGAGGATGAAGAAAGCTGCCATGAAAAAACATCTTTACAGAGAACAGCCTTTTGTGATTCAGAGAAGTGCTTCTATGCTCGATGATGGTTGGAAGAACGAAACAGTGCTGGTGCAGGGAATTATTGATGCCTATTTTATGGAAGGGGATGAGATTGTTCTTGTAGACTATAAAACGGATAGAGTGAAGAGAGGACAGGAACAAAAGCTGATCGATCTGTATCATGTGCAGCTTGAGGATTATGCCCGGGCATTGGAGCGGATGACGGGGAAAAGAGTGAAGGAGAAGATCATTTATTCGTTTACATTGCAGAAAGAGATATTGCTGTGAGCGGAATAAAAATTATTATTGTGAATTCAAATATCCGGCAGGGATAAGCGCGTGTTATACGCGCCACCCTGCCGGATATTTGTTTTTCAGGATCTGGTTGACCAGTTTACCGAAGCCAATGGGATATCCATCTGCACAGAGGAGATGCCAGCCTTTTTTGTGAGCTGCTTCCTCGGGTTCGATATTTAAGGTTTCGCCCTTTAAATATCTGGTGATCCTTTCGTCAGAAGCGGAGAGAGAGATGACTGCTTCTGCTTCATCTTTGCGGATCGCCAGTGCAAGTGGCTGAGACGGCTCGAAGCGGTTTTTCTTCAGGTCACCGAGATAGAGACCGTTTCTTAAGAAGGTGATGCCGCGGAAGTTGTGGGCAACCGGGGGAAGATAGTAGGCTTTATCACCGCGGATTTCCACACGTTCCCAGTCAAATGGCTGACCGCAGAGGGTTTTCAGACCGATTTCGTTCAGAAATTCCTCAATTAGTGGAAATGCGTTTTTGTCCGGTTTTGTGTGAGGACGGGAGCTTTCCTTGATTGCCTGTCCTTTTTTACGGAAGAGCGCAAGGAAGTGTCCCTCTCCGTTCATTTTGTGTGGGAAAATCCGGATGCATTTGGTAAGCTCAGGATTTCCGTTTCCCCATTCAGGAACTCCATGGGAGAAGCCTTCATAATCTTCCATTTCTGCCAGTTCCATGTCAGGACGGTTTTTCAGAAGCCAGGAAACAGTTTGTTCGTCTTCTGCAGGCGCGAATGTGCAGGTAGAGTAAAGCATCAGTCCGCCGGGACGGAGCATATCGGCTGCCTGGAGGATAAGCTCTTTCTGGATTTCGGAAAGCTCCATGGATTTTTCGGGAGTCCAGTCTTTGGCAAGGGCTTCTTCCTTACGGAACATTCCTTCTCCGGAGCATGGAGCATCCAGGATGATCTTGTCGAAGAATTCGGGGAATGCTTTGGTTAACTTTGCAGGTGTTTCGTTTGCTACGAAGACATTTGGGATGCCGAAGAGTTCCAGGTTGCGAAGGAGGGCTCTGGCGCGGGAAGTGCTGATATCGTTTGCTACCAGAAGTCCCTGTCCCTGAAGTGCTGCGCCTGCTGCAGTTGCCTTGCCGCCCGGGGCTGCGCAGAGGTCCAGGACTCTGTCACCCGGCTCGATGGGGATGCGGGAGGCGGGGGTCATGGCGCTGGGTTCCTGAAGGTAGTAGAGGCCGGCCTGGTAGTATGGGCATCTGGAAGGACGGATGTCTTCATCGTAGAAGTAGCCGTTTTTGATCCATGGGATCTGACGGGTTGGAAATGGAGACAGGTTTTCGAAGTCTTCGCAGGTGATCTTGGAGGTGTTTATGCGCAGGCCGTAGGTTCGGGGAGCGCTGAAGCTAGAGAGGAATGCGGGGTATTCGTTGCCGAGCATTTCTTTCATTCGGGTGAGGAATGCGGAGTGGAGGTGTGTTGTATTTTCGTTCATAATGGGTTGGGTTCCTTTGCTGTAGTTTTGATTGGTGGGTGGGGGACGCGCAGGAAAATATATCTGTCTGAGTGCGGTTTCGGCATCTAAGATCTTCTAAGTCGGTAAAAACCTGCTAAAAGCATGGAGAAAAATGCAAAACTCGCTCCGCTGCAGGCTTCGCTCAGACAGGTTGCGATTTTTCTCCATAACGCAGATTTCTACCGGCTAAGAAGATCTAAGATGCCTGCAAATGCACTCAGACAGATATATTTTCCTGCGCTGTTTACTGAAAATAACTGTAGTATAACGTGAGGTTTATGGAATATTAAGTTTATGAAATACTATAGCAATGCCATAAAATAATGCAATCAAGACAGTTCAGCAGGACTTCACGCTATGATGGACTG